>Ga0209535_1000044_pt1 | contig 67611 bp, 59 predicted proteins | sample LinPmetageLP28_FD_184041 | JGI IMG/M metagenome (GOLD analysis project Ga0209535, IMG submission 184041) | Marine viral communities from the Pacific Ocean - LP-28 (SPAdes) (version 2) | ecosystem: Environmental > Aquatic > Marine > Oceanic | place: Pacific Ocean | collected 2009-08-22 | reverse complement strand
CAAATGATTCATTTCGACACGAAATGCACTGTCAATAAGTTGAACGTCTACTTCAGGTGCACCAGCGAAAGGTTGCACTGCAACATTGATCCGCTTTCTTTTTTCATTGTTTTCTGAGCTGTTCCTGACAAAAGAAACTGATGTATTTGCTGTTGATGTTCCGTTTGCTGTGATTGTGTACGATGGAAAATGTGTTACAAATTCATTGTCAACGCTAACCAGCTTGTGCTTTAAAGCCAAACTACCCGCCGTTAAAGCTTCAAGAACAGGAGTGTTCTTTTCAACCTTCTCCTTACCGACAGTCCGACCGTAATGTTTGATTACTTCATAATCAACTTCGTCGTCACCTAATCCAAACTGGAATACTTGAAACGAACCGTCATTTCGAGCTAGTGCTCGCCTGCCAGCGTCTGTTAATACAGCATCAACGATAATATTATTCGTGCTATGATCTAAGAAACCCATTTATATCTCCACTTATTTTTATATTAAATATACCCATTCTAAGTTTACTAGTAAATTTTTTATTCAATTCCGTACTGGAAACTTAAATTTTCTGATGACAAAGCTGTGACTGGCACTTCAAATACATCTTCACCAACGCCACTCGGGGACGTAAAGTTGAAGAGTTTAACCCTGACAATTTGATCAAGTTGATTATCTACGTTTATAATATGAAATTTATATCTAAAATTTTTATTATCAATTGCTAGCAAGTTTGTATCCCGTTCTACTATAGTTTGATCATTGTTCTTTGTGAGAGTTTCGTTTCTCATCACCCTATAATATTCAGGATCAAATATAATTTTAATTCTATCATACTTGCTTGCCTTAATTGCATCCTGGAATGTGTCAACGTTTAAATATAAATTTGGATACGGCTTTGGCGCGTTTGCCCTGCTTATCACAGTTTGTTTTACTTTATTTGTGTATCTATCTCTTTCAACCATTACCTGTGGGCTATAATTTGAGCTTAGTGCGTGTGCGTCGACACAAGCGATTGCGTAAATCGGTTTTTCACCCTCTTTATGTGTTGTATCGATACAGTATGTTCTTGGGCGTGCCATATTGACAATTTTATCGCCCTCTGCTATCTCAGCGACTGTACTCTTTATTATTGAATTATCAAAATTGTATTCTTGTAGCAACACAAAAGGTTCTTTTACTGATAATCTCTTGAATATCTGAAAACGTTTTATGTCACGCTGTTTATTCACAGGGAATTGCCACGTAATACGTGGTAATAAAGTTTCGAAATCAAAAGTGACACGTAGATTACTAGGTGGAGGTGGAGGAATTCTTTCAACACAATTAACACTGAAAGTTTCTCCTTCTGATGCCATAAAACAAGTTGCCAAAACAGATTGTGAACAGGCTGGGTTGTCTGTTATTGTATGCACAACTACCTTAACTTGACAAACTGTTCGAATCTTGTAAGTATAAACGCCACCATACCTAACTTCCGTATCAATTGCATAATTTGTATCATGATCCTTAATGTATCTTCTTCCTAAATATTCAATTGTTTCGTCAGGTAGTACTTCAAATTTTTCAATTAAATAACCTGCAAAATTAATTTCTGGGTATTTGCTGAATAATAAATCTTTCTTGCTATCTGTCATACCTCTTGTATCAAGCTCTGTTAGTTTGACTGCTTTAACTTCTAATTCATAGTCTAATTGTCTTAAAGTATTTACTGGTGGCATTTCAGCTAAAAGTTTTTGGGTTATTGATTTTGCTGGTGTTTCTAAAGACCTCATTTCATCTTGGAATACTGTATCAGATATTGCTGTTGCGCTCGTTATGATCTCAGACATGAACAGGTTGTTGAATTGAATTGACACTGTTTGTTTACTAATTGGGTCATTTGCAAACCTTGCTACTTCGTCAGGTACATCAGAAGGAGATAAAGCATACTGTTGCGCACCAGGTCCTGCAGATGGTGTAAAATTTCTAAAATTTTCAAACAAAAGCTTTTTATCTTGACCTTTCAAACCTCCCTTTTCTTCTAAGGTTGAAAATAATTTTGAGGCTGCTTCTCTGTTAGAATTTTGCTCAGTAGGGATGTCCTTGAAAAAGATTGCGCCATTTAACATATTATAAACAATGTTTTCTTTACCCGTGTCTATAAACTCGACCCCAGAAAAAACTTTATCTGAATTTGCACCTTCTACGATTATTGAATTCAAATCATTTGAAAGATCAAACTCTGTTGCAGTAAGATTAATTTTATTGTTAAACAAAATTGGAATTTTTGGCGGTCTAAATTCAATCCTGACGAATCGCGCAATTTTTTTATTTTTTGTTCTATGAAATATCTCTTCTGTATTTGATGCGTCTAATACAATTATTCTTTCATTGACGTCAACTGAATCTTCCCTTACACGCTCATCACGCGTAAAATAGTTATAAATAAATTTAGCCTTAGTGTTTGTCACTTCAGGTATATTGATTTTGTTAACAGGGCGCGATGGTGCAGGAGCTTGCTCTAAAAGAGTATTAGACACACCAGCTAATTTTAAAGTTTTGCCAATTTTTGTAATAGCAATCGTTTCATTTTCCTGCTCAGGTGGTTCACTATTAGAATTGTATATTTCTTCTGTTGGCATGTTTAAACTCCTATAAAGTAAATTTGACTCGCGGTGTAGTTTTTTGTTTTACAGCTTTTACGACATCAGTAGTTACAGTAGCTACTGACGGAGCCATCTTATTAGTTGCAGTATCCCCATCAATTTGGAAATTTAAAGGTAACAAAGAAACTTGAGCCTTGTATTGAAAGACACCAGGAACGTTGGCTTCTGCCGAAAGTGCGTAGTTAGCTATGTCAACAATAGCTTCAGCATAGTTTTCAGCACCTAGGATGTTAGAAATTTGTCCTGAGTTTAAGTTAATGTTACTTGGGCGTGATATCTTTGACGTTACATTTACATTTACTGGTTGGTCAAAAATACCTTCATATGCATTGGACAGGTCGTCGATTGTGTTTTCTGGATCTAGATCGATCAAGAAATCATTCTCATTAATAAAAATAGAATAAACACGATCAAATGATTTTGGTGATACAACTTTTTTAAAACGGTTAACAAAAGAGTAAGGCGCTGATTGTTTTAACATTTTTGATAATCTAAAAACCTCACTCTTTAAATGTTCATCTGACTGGACTTTTGGATATAAGAGTTCTATTTGAGCTAGCATTTGTTTGAAATTTTCAACTAGATCGTTGCCATTTACTCCACCCGTAAAGGATGTCGACTGTATTTTTGTAAAATCCAGAAGATCTGTCAGCAAAAAACTTTCTTCATTCACGTCTATACCTAAGACTAATTTCATATATTCTTTTAAACAATAATCATGTACGTGATTAGTCATTACTTGTTTATTGAATATTCCTGCTGGGTACCCTATTTTTTTATCTGTGCTTAGCTCGCCTGAGTCAGTAATAAGATGTCTAAAAACATGCATTGACTTAAGTATCTGATTAAAACTTTTACCATTATGATATTCTTTTAAATGATTGGCTAGTTTATCTGGGTTTTCATAGTCTAATATGTTAGCGCTAGTATCAAAAATAAAATTTCTAGGCAAGAAATCAAAAGTTGGGTTTAAGTGATCTTTCTTGAAAATTGACACGCAAACATAGGGTGAATTTAAAAATTTAGAGTCACCTGTCTTATCGTAAGCAATTTTTTGTAGAGAAGACACCATTGAACTAGGGATCCCGACGTTTAATATTGACTTTCTTCCAAACTTTTCGCTAGTCAAGAAACCGTAACCGGGTTCTGTTAAAACCTTAAACATTAACTTATTTTTATTTAAATTGTATTTTATACTTGTTGGAAATAAATTACCCGGTGTTACATCAAAAACGCGCTTTTTAAGACTAGCAAACTGTGCAACAGTTGTCTTATTATTGAGCGTAATTGCCGTATTAAAAACTCCAACATCTTTTAACACATTAATTGCTAGTGATTTTTCAGCAACTTCAACACCTTGGAACGTACGACCTTCAAGTACATTATTTACATTTACCGTAGATTCTTTTAAACTATTAGCATGCGCTGCAAAGCCGGAAGCCCTGTCAGTTATGAATTGTTGATGTGTTCTAATAATCTGAAAAAGAGAAGCAGCGCTGCCTTTACCTTCTTGTCTAGCGTCATCGTACTCAGAAGTACCTGCGTTACTACTATACTTTAAGCTTTTTCCAGCACCTTCTAACAAACCGTCTACTATGCCCTTAAGCTGATCGAGATTATAGTATATCTTGAAATTTTTATCTACTGTCTTTACTTGCATGTCAATGACTCTATTTATCATATCATATAACCATCGGAAACCAACTATTATTCGATGATGTGCACCATAGTCGATAATACCAGCTGCGTTACCGAATCTATTGTTTTCTAAAGAATCATTTGAGTTAACAGCAAATAACTGATTGGAAATCTTAGCATTTGCTGCAAATTTACTAGTTGCTGCTGCGTATCCATTACTGTTGTCGCCAATTGTCATGCCAACCGGACCTAAGTAGCCCTGGAACAAATAAGAAAAGTAATTGCTAAAGAGTTTACTAAAACCGGTTACCCCACCACCAAAAGATTTACTGCTACCCTTACCTTCTTGTAGGCCGTCCATACCATCTTCGTTACCAAAGCTAACTTCAAACGCGTTGTCAATTCTCTTGCCTTCAAATGATATTGATTCGAAGCCTGGTGCTTCTGAGCGCAATTTTTTGCCTCGCTTGCTTGTAGTTTTTCGATTTTTAATTTTATCTTTGATATCGTCGTTAGAAAAGAGTTGTGAATCAGATGCTAAATATATAGGTAGATCTTTTCCGCCCCAGTAGAATGAATCGTTTTTACCTTGTGTGTATGATGTTAAACCACAATTATACTTGAGATAATTACGAAATTGATTTTCGCTGTGATATAAACTCAATCTTGCAAAGTTTTGAGCCGGGCCATTATACGTGGAGATATCATCAAACTGTACGCTTGTGTAATGTCTGTCAACACTGACTGGGTTGTTAAATAAAACTTGATCCCAGAAAACTTGGAGACACATATCCCTTGCACCGCTATTGTTTGTGTCTCTAGTGAAGACTGCGAGAAGCGGGATATAATTAAAATTGGATTCACCGGTAGGACTGAGTATAATTTTCTCTAGATCTACAACTAACCTTTCTATTAATTTTTCTGCTGCAGAAACAGGACTATTGACTCCCATCGGTGATAAAAGCTGAGGCATGTTAACGTTGTTTATTGCTTCCACAACCTCTTCATGTGGGTACAGAGTGTTAACACATTCAATCAGTTTATTACTTTGATTTTTATATCCTTCAGTAAATATTTTAAGTTCTTCAAAGTCAATTGTATTTCCGTCGCTAGCTGAAGAGCGTACAATTTCGTCTAACACTAGATATTTAGTTGCTGGCGGGAAATTAACAGTACTAGCGTTAGAAGTATTGTCTGAGCTTAGTTCTGCAGTAGATGATTCTAGCGGTGCATAAAAGCCTTGGGTTTGCTGTGAGAAATTACCAGCTTCAGTAATTTGCTTTCTTAACCCTGCAACGGTTGTACCAAATGCACCAAAACCCTTATTGTTATTAGTAATACTACTCGCCTCGGGTATATTTACCCTTTCAAAAGTATGTGGACCTGTTACGATTTTTTGCTGTGGATGTTTAAAAGCATCATCTGGAATACCTAAGATTTGTCTAATAAAATCAAAATACAGTAAACCTCGAGGTGTTTGCTCTGCAATTTCACTAGATACTTGTTCTTCTCTATCAGAGCCTTCGTCGAAGTTGGCAACTGGGCCCTGCGATTGATCACCGCCTATGCTGTTGCTGATACCACCTGTAAAACCTGCAAATTTTTCTAACGAAGACATGTCAAAATCGCCTGCATCGGGCATTATATCGCCTACATTGACTGGAATTTCATTTGAACTTCTATTATTCATGTTGCAGACATCATAAGTGAACATATCATACAAAACTGTTGTTAAGAGTTCAGCCCCAGCATATCTTTCATTTACACCATTACCTCTAGAAGTTTTTTGTCCCTTAAATACCGACTCAAAAGTGTCTGTCGATAGTGAGTACTCAGAATTATAAGTGATGTTAGGGCTAGTGTTGGTTTCATCCTGGGCTACACCTTCAGGTAGACCAGCAAACATACCAGCAAAATTAACATTTTTTAATCGCGATATAGCGCTAGCGAGATCACTAACAGCACCAAACTTAACTTTTCCTTTCTCTAAACTAGAATCGCTCAGAGGTAACGAATTGAGTGTACGAAGCACTGACGATGAGTCTTGGAAAGACATTGCGCTAGCAAGTGCAGCAATTGCATTGCAGAAAGAATCAGTATTGCTTGAAGTGCTTGACGGAGTAAATCCGTACAAAGCCTTCCCACCCAACGAATTTTTAGAATGATCACTATACTCATTACTTAAATTAGCATAAAGATTGATTAGATTCGTGTTGTTTATCGCTGTGTTTTCATTAAATCTTTTAATTGTACTGTACTTATCCACGCCCCAAAAGCCGGCCAGTGTTTCATCTACAGTTGCTGCTGTACTCAAATAAATAAAAACAGATTCTAAGACATTGTCATAGACATAATATTCAATTAGTGCCAAAAGAAAAGGGTTGGATTGATTATTTTGAATAACATTAGATAACGATGCCGGGGCTTGTGCCAATATATCTTCAAATATATTTTCAACTGTTTGATCTATTGTACTACTTGACAGCCTGTTAAATTCACTTTTTATGTGGGCCTGGAGCGTTTCTAGAAAAACTTTTTCATTTAAATCAGGATAAACTCTTGTTAATATTTGGTCTGCTGCATCCAGTATATAACTTCTAATTTGCCTATGAAGCTCTATAATTCTCGCAATGTTATTAACGCTTATTGAATTGTTGTCACCTAGAGTAAATTGCAATTGTGCGCTGTCTTCAGAAATATCTCCAGTACCAATCGGCAGAAACTCACAAACTGCTATCAACTCAGATCTTAAATTATTTAATCCTTTCGCGGCTAAAACCGTGTATCGTGCAGAAGTGTCAGGGTTTGTAAACGCTATTTCTGCAGCTTGCGAGCCTTCAGTGTTACCGGTTTGGGCCTGTGTTGCACGCATTGCGGCAAGTACTTTACCTACTGACGCCAGCTTCTGACTGGGCGCAGGTGTCGTATATAGCGATAAATTTTTTGTTGTTGGATTTTGAGGCATTGAATTCCTTAATATAATTTGTTTGCTGTTACTAGCTTTGGCGCGCCGATATGGCCGTCTTTATAAAACGGAACAATGTAGTACTCAGCAATACCAAACCCGCCATTATGCTCGACGAGGTAAGCGTATTTCATTGATGCTGAATAGCTATCAATACTATGCATTATCCCATCTAAATAAACTTCATTGTTTTCTTTTACAAACATTACGTAAAAGTCTACAAAAGCGTCGTTCCCCGAAATATTGAAGTTTAAATCATAGTAGCTAGTCTTGCGAGACTTCACATCTCTTATTTTAGAAGAGCCTTTTTGTTGGAGTGGTTTTGCGTGTGATTTAAATGTAAAATCTTCAATTGCTTCAATTAAAGTAACTGAGGCATTATCTATTTTTATATCTTTTGCCCTTTTTGTTATATCCAAACCGGGAACGTTAAAATATGCTACATCACCAGTCGAATTATCTAAAAATAAGTCTAGGTTTTCACGAGCAGCTGCATATTCTGGTGAAGCTATTAGACCCTTAAGAAAGCTTTCACGTTTTGCATACTTGGAGCCTACACTGCTTATTATATTTTGTCTACTTTCTTCTTTTCTACTTTTAGAAGCAGCTAAATTAAACCTTGACGTTTTAAATATGTTTCTTGCAGCTAGAAATTTTGTTGCTGCTTGGACTGCCTGTATTAAATCTTGGGTTGGAATCAATCTAGGTGTTAACTTGTAAGTCAGATTAGAATAGACAGGTGCTTCTTCATCCATAAATTGACAGAAGCCTTTCTCGTCTGGCGTCACTGTTGTTACAGGAGAAATACGACCGGTTAAATGATCGATCCTAGATATTTCAATTGATCTTACAACACTTTGGACAGCTCTAATTGTCTTTAATTTGTCTTTAAATAATTCAAAAAGATTACCGAACATGTTTTTAAGTATTTCATCTATTTCCGTTGCGGTTTGTATTACGAGAAAATTACCTTCAACGCGTCTTGTAATATCACCGAGACTGCTTACACCAGTAAAGTCTGAAACGCCACCAGCAGGAGTATAATTTGACGTACTGAAATTATCAAAATTTATTGCACCAGTTCTCTCTTCAAACTTTTCAATAAAAAATGCAGATGCTAGTTTTTTCTCTCCATTCTTCATGATACATTCTACTACATACTTGTAACTAGTTGTTCGATAAACATCAAAATCTTTAAATTTAATGGTTGATCCGCCTTGAGTTTTGGTATATCTTTCGAGAGGATCTATGCTTGGAAAAATTGGCAATAATTTTGATGTTGCGGGTGTTTCGCCCTTGAAAACATATTTACCGGGCCTAATTGCCAAAATATTCTCAGATATATTAGAGACCTCTAGATTAAAAGATTCGTCATCATTACTAATTTTTGCGATAATTGTTAAGTGAGGCGTCATTTCATTTTTGTGTCGACTCTTGTCACTAACTGATTTTGCATTAAAATATCTTTTTTGACCATAATTTAGTGTCGTTCTATAAAAGACGCTCTCACTTCTTTTAAAGTTTGTAGGGGATCGGGATGAACCGCCTGCTACGCCATCTTGTATTTTGACTTTTTGATTTGGTGCAACAACTATTCTGCCAAAATCTTCATAGTAACACATTTCAAAAGGCTTACTTACTTTTAATTTTTTAGCATGTAAGTTTAGGTCGACCTTTTTTTTCTCATCACTAGTACCAATATTTAATATCGATACACCTGTATTAAGCCGAACAGGTGTCATGGCGTAATTTGTCGTCTTACTTTCAAGTTGATCTTCAATATCACTTAAAAAAACCTCGTAACTCTGCGCTTCTAAGTTTATACCTAAGTGATTTTTTGTTATCAGCAATACGTAAAACGTTTCTCCAAGCGATTGTAATTTAGAAAAATTGATACTAATCTTTGTTTTTACTTTTGTCAGTGTTTCTTCAACAGACGCTGTTGATATCTTGTACTGCGACTTTGATATTGCTTTAATACTACTTTCAATATTTTTAAATATCGGATCTAATACCTTTCTATGCCTGTCATTTTTTTTATTTGTAGATGTTAAAATACCACCTTTCCTGTGTTTAAAAGATGTTTTCATAAACCCTTGCTGGAATATTCTAGCAGGATCTTCGTTCATTTCAATCATACTGTTATAGACTTGCGAAAATGATTTAGAATCGTGTACTGTTTTCACATCAATTGCGTGTTGGTATGTTGTCCCTACTTTATCTATAATTAGCTTTTCTCTTTTTATGACAGGACTAGTAATACTAGCCAAATCAATCTTTCCAGCTAATATTGTACCTTCATATAAAGATTTTTTTGTATTTATTGAATGTTGGCTGGTTACGGACACAGCAGTCACTAACTGACTCGGGCTTAAAAATGCTGAAGTTAACATGGGACTAACTGGCTTGCTCACATTAACTTTACCCCTCAGGGATCGCTTCTTAGATCGTGTTTTGTTTTTAATTTTATCAGAAGCTTTTTCATTGGCTTTTTTGCTATAATGCTGCAATGAGTATTTTGACAATCTTACTTCTATTTCAGTAGGTGTCGATGTGGTTGGGTCGTTAACGTTATTTTTAAAATTTGAAGCGTTTACGCGTGCATATAATTCAAGTTCTAAAAAGAGATCTGTTTTTCCGTCCCTATCATTTGTTTCTTTAACTGATGTGACTTTCGGTATTAAGCTCACAATGTTTTCAGTGACTGCTGCTCGAGGTACTAAGTCAAGAATAGGAAAATTTTGTTTTTTTACTTTAACATACATTTGTCAATCCATTACAAGGGTAAAAATGTTTATGAATGTAGGAATATTTAAGTCATCATACAAGACTTTACCTACATAAAGTACTCGTTTTTCATATCTTCGATTTACATCTTCATTATCGACAAAAACGCCAGCGTCAATAACATCTAACTTTTTCATAGTCGCGTCGATTGAATCTTCATAAATCTGTATTAATAAATTATTGTCTGTCGATGTTTTTAAAAACTTAATTGTTTCAAACTGTTTTGGAGGAAGACCTGGTGGACTCGGTAATTTACCTTGTTGCAATAACTTCTGACTCAAATATCCCGGGACTCCTGCTAAATTATTTGCCATGTTACCATCATTAGCTGAATTAGCAGTATCTTCAGTCAAGCTGGCATCTTCACCAAATAAAGCTTTTATGTCTTCCCAATTTTCTCGACTAGTACTTCTCAAGTCAGTATGACTGCCATATTCTGTTCCATTTGAGTTTCTTGGAGGTAAAAACTGGAAATTATCTATATGCGCTAATTTAGAATCTAAAAAAAATGGATCAGCATCATTGACATTGATCACTTCTCTCAATGGTGATCCAGCAAAAGGCTGACCATTTTGGATCGTAAATGTTATATCGTTCTTATTTACTTGAAACTCATTCTTTACTAAATGATCTTCTGTTCCAATAAAATAATTTTGGACAAAATGTCTCAATGACGAATCTAATACAGAGTTTTCACCAATTCTATAATCGGTACCTGTTGCTGCTTTTAGATGCAAGCTACCAGTAATCTGTGTGTCTTTTAAAAAAATATTATCGCCTACTAAACTACCTGTTGGCGAAAAATTAAACGTAAAAAGTCGACCGCTATCGTCCTTTTCTAATACAATTGCATTTTCAGGTCGATCCATAACTTCAAAATAAAGTCTGTTCGCTACTGAGTACTCTTCACCAATCTCATAGAATGCATTGCAATCTGATAGCGACGCAAATTCTGCTCGCAACTTTCCAGCAGCGATTTGTCGCTTTCCTTCCTGTGTGACAACTAAATCTATAAATCTTGTCTTTTTATTTAATATACCCATATTCTTTAATTATCTCTCCGCAGAAAATTTATGCGTAAGTTCTATTACTTATTGTATCTTCCTTAAACGGAATTGACGAAGTTGCTGCTAAACTTACGTTCGAACTTTGAAATCTCGATTCCTTAGTACCACTAATATCACCCGCTGATATTAATGAATAAGCTGTTGAACTAGTTTGTGATCCTGTTATTTCTGACCCATCATTTATAACTGTCTCCTTTACAAAACGAACACTGACTGGGCCATCTGTCGAAGCTGCGACAGACGCAGCTGCGACGTTAGCTCGAGTGCCTTTAGGTATTCGCACAAAACGGCTGTCAAAGCCCTGTCTTATTCTATCTGAAAATAGACCGAAGTGTTTTGCATTAAAATAGTGTTTAGGTGACCCACCTAGTCTGCTTATTGAAGATGGGGTTGTTTGGCTAGTAAAATACATGTAATTCTGCGCAGAACCCTCAGTCTCATTTTTGCTTAAGTTATTAATCGTTGCGTCTTTAAATGTTTTTTGGACATCAGTACACTGGATAAAAGGTTGTATTTGGTGCAAAAGTGAGCCGCCCACAGGTTTTCCGCCGTGTGCAGGTTTATTATTATTTAAAATACGTACTAGTGCGTCGACTAGATTATTACCGGATGTATTTGCAATAATCTTAAATGTGTTGGAATACCCTCTGTTTATCGTGGACCACTCTGCTCCGACCCTAGCAACAGGATTATTACCCGCAATCCAATTTCGCTGCTGTGTATTGTCAGCTAATGATTCATCAGCAGGGACAATCACTCTACCGATTACGTAAGCTATTTGTTGATCACTCTCCGGTGAAGTTCGGAACCTTGTTGCAAATGGGAAGTTATCAGTCAAACTACCTGTCATCTCACCTCTAGTAGCGATCTGGTACTGGTCAATAACAGGCTCGTTACCTATCACCTCATGAATAGCATTTGTTGTTAAGTTCTGATTTAAGCCTTCATGAAACTCAACTCGATCTTTAATTTGTGAACCAAATAGCGTTAATTTGGAATTTCCAAATAATTTAAATTGATTTGCGTAACCATTTCTTAATATCGTTGACTGTAAGTTGTAAGAGTAGTTTGGTAGCGAAAAACCCCAGCCAAATACTAAGTCATCTTCGGGAAATATAATGTAGGGTGAGTTAAGATCTAAATTATCAGTTTCCGGTAACATCACTGACGTTCCTTCTTTACCAAGGGTGCCACCCGATTTGACCGGGTAAACAATCTCTGTTGATTCATTGGATAATTTGAATCCACTATAGTTGTTTGTCAGTGCTCTAGCGTCATTAGTAAAAACGCCATTAGACCTACCATTTTTAGTTTTTTCTAGAAAAACAGGACTAGTTCTGATATCACCACTAGAACCAGAAATCGATCCCAAACTTATATTCACTATACCTGGCAGTGCAGGTGTTATACGAGTTTTTGCATTAATGCTATAACTCCCAGTATAGTTTGTTTTCGAACTGCCGTGTAAGACAGTAACTTGGTCTCGATCAGAAAGCATATTTAAAATGTCTGGGAATGTTATGCTGCCCGCTGACCGTTCCAACCCAGAGGAATTAGAATGTATGTATATGTTTTGTGCATAAGTAACTAAGTCCCTAACACTGTCAACATAAGTCTCTTTAATTCCGTCTAAGTCTAAATCAAACAAACCAGGTATTTGATCTGTATACTCAAACTCTTCAATCGAACCGGTTACTTTTATGCGAACATGATGATTATTTTTGCTTTGTCTTAGTATGAAAAAGTTATTTCCTTTCACGTTAATTGCATTACTAAGTGGTATTTCTGCGTTGTTATTTCCATTAGTATCATTATTTGACATAAAGAAACCATTCACAAGAGGTGTGCCGTGCATTGCTTGGTAGTCAATTCTTAGCGCTTCAAGTAAAAAAGGTTTAGTGATACCTAGACTACTAGCTTTTACAACCTGGCTTGATGAAGCGAAATATCTTCCTGAAAAAGGGAATCCAAACGTATCAATAACTCTATTCTGTGCACTAATTAAATTTTGATCAACAAGGGTAAGTGTGCTATCACTGGTTCGATCTGCACCTGAACCGGATGCACAAACGCCAAAATTTGAGAATCCGGCCATTGAAGACGTAATGACTTCTTGTTGACTCGCGAGACTGAAGCCTGTGTCGACATTGGGGCGCAAGTTACCAATTGTTTCCCACCTACTAAGCGTTGCATTCCAGTAACACATCATAGGCTGGCCTATATCAGCTGCTGCATCGTACTCACCTACTCCGGCGGCTGTGGGGTTTGCGACTCCAATCGTAGTTTGCTTAGATGTGCTTAAATCATACTCAAATTTTGTTTTACTCAATAAACCAGAACTAAAGCCAGGGACCACCTGGGGTGAGGTAACAACTGAGAAAAAGCTATCAGGTTCAACTATCAATACATGGTCATCTTTAAAAGGTGTATTTTTTTGTTCATCAAAAGGTAAGTTTCTTGTGTCAGAAACATTTGATATCGATGAACCTGTCGTTATAATATCACCCGGAAAGTTGGGGTGTGCAATCGATCCGCTTCTATGAAATAAAGACGCTACATCATTTGTTTCATCTAGGTAAGGATACCTGACTTGTTGATCGCGCGAGATAATATCGACGTCTGACAATGCCCAGTGCGTCTTGTTATTATCTGATACTGTTGATTGTATAAAGCGAATATAAAAAGGTTCAACGTATCCAGCTGAACTAAAAACGTGCAAGTCGACTTTTACAGTAAGCATTGGTCGTTTTTGAGCCAAATTTTGAACCGGGCCGCCTTCATCACTAATCACAATATTAATGGGCTGATGTACTAACTCACCAGTGCTATTGACTAGATCAGACGATGCATTGTTTGAAATAAATTCTTTTATTATGGGTATGGTCTTCCAAGATCCAGATGTTCCAGTTGTACTAACTTGTACTGCAAGTGTGTCTGATAGAGAGCCTTGGTAGAGTCTTAAAGTTGAAAAGTCGCTGTCGTTACCCGTATTGTATGGACCTTGTAATACAGAAAAGACAAGTGTCGGTTTTGATACTTTTTCCTTTGTTCTTAACCAGCGCCCTTCTGCGTCTGGTATGCCGCCTAACATCAAGATACCTTTTTTCACTTCTGCTGGATCATCTGATGTAGTCCCAAAAGCTGATATTAATGCGCCTTCGTTTTCTCTTTGGAGTCTTACATCTTTACTTGATGTTAACCACCGTGTTGCATCAACTGACTTTGTCCTCTGTGTTTTTCTTTTCACGTTCAGTATATCAAAATTGTCAGTTATGCGAGTTCCGTATCTTACTGTGTGTTTATCGTTAAACGCAATGTTTTGTTTTATACCGGCTGTACCTGCCCGATGCATTCTGTGTATTGTGGGGTACCTTCCTGAACAGTTATCGTCATCACGTAACAATAGTCTTGTCGGATTATTTAAATATCCGGAATCATAATGAGTTGTTACTGATGCTACACCGTATAATGTTGCTGAATAAATAGCATTTATTTCAGACACAGTCAATACTTTATCGAGAAAGAAAGCAATTTCAGAAATGTTACCATCAAACTCGCTCGAGCCGTTGGCAATCGACCCTATAAGCAAAGTTGATACATCACCTCTAACTACAGGTGTTCCAGATCCACCTGTCGCGGCACTTTGATCAACACCATTAATATAAACTTTTAATCCTGCATGCGTCCCTTCTGTATGATCATAAACACACACTAGATGAGCAAATTTGTCATGAAAAGAAGCTGTTGAGACTGTACAAATTGCTTGAAAAAATTGTCCATTGGTTGTGTCCCGGACTACAAAAGTTAGGTTACCATTGTTTTCGTTAATTTTTACCTGAACTTCTTCATTTTTCGTTGAACTACCTAAAGAAAACAACCCACCTGTACTAAAACTTGAACTGGCATGATCACTGTTCCGCTGGAACCACAAACTTAAAGAAAAAGATCTGTTATTACCAGCTCCGTCTGTCGGTGATATCGGCGTTGGTGCACTAGAGTATGTAACTTTTCCATTTATATTATCGCTATCATCAAATTTTGCTGTGTTAAAAGTGTAATTTCCCCCTAAAGTTGTTGTGAAGAATGAAGTTGAAGCTCCACCTCCATTTTCATATTCAGTAGAAGAAATTGAACTGCTTTGATCTGATCGATCTGCTATTGTATTGGTAATATCTAGCCACAGTTTTAATTTGTCACTACTACTATAAGTGAATGATGATGCATTTCCAGCAAGATCTGCAGCAGTAAAATTTGATAACAACGAGTATTGACTTACAGCAATTGTATCTGGTTTTTTCTTTGGCATTACTTCTTTAATCCTCCGAAAGCAATTGAGTCTGTTCCAAGCTTATTGCTTTCACCAAATATTAACCCGCATGTCGAAGACTTAAAACGGGTACCTATCTCACCTATAGAATTTCTTGAACTTGATAGGAAATTATTCATATTTGATGTTGCGAATGTATAACTCCCGCTAAGATAATCAATATTCTCTTTAAAGGGTGCTAATGTGTATTTTGAACTGTCTACAAACCCCGGAAGTGGGAAAGCATTTGTGCTTAAAGACAAGTTGTCCCCCCTCTTCTTGTATGTTCCTGATCCGCTAGCATTATATCTTCCGGAAAAGATAGTTTCTTGAGCATCGTCAAATATTTCTCTACCCTCTACAGACTTACGTATAGCTACTCGATTAGATATTGCGACGCCTCCTTTTTGGACTTGTTCAATACCTCCACCAGCAAAACTTGATTTTACACCGAGCAACCTTACATCGCTTACTGAAAAAGTTGTAAAAGAATTTCTCACTTCAAAAACGTCAGCTGCACCATCATGTTTTGGCATGCCCGGATCCATGTAATGATCAAAATCTCTTCTGTCGTCATAAGCAAACGGGTAACCTGCTACTGATCCACTTATTACAGCTTCTGGCACTATTTTCGAAAAATCTAAAAAAGGTATGAATATATAATTTTCATCAACTGTCTTATAGTTTAAACCCATGCCAAAACTATTTAATTGCATGTTATGATTAATATATGTCGGACGATCTTGCTCAAAAAAGCCTTCCGGTGAAATTCTAATCATCGGCCGGAAAACTTGGGATGAAAAGTGTTTGTATAAACTTATGTTTTTACCAGTCCTGTAAAGATCTAGATGGCTCATGTCTATTTGCTCAGCTGGTTCTCCGTTTTCATAAACAGTAACATTACCGAGCCTGACACCCCCTACACCAGTATTTTCATACGATCTACTTATCGGTGTTGCCCTTGTAACTGTTACGCCTATTCTTTGCGTTGCTGCTGTTGTCGTGTTTACTGGCAAAGAAGACGTTATGTAGTTGTTTATTGACGTTGAAAAAGTCAATATCTCTCTTCTTCCAGAAGAAGGTTTATCTAAAAATAGCGGCGATAATCTTGTCATAATTCACCTAGTGTTTTTTTACTTTTGCTACAAACTGTGACAATAGAAGATTTCCTCTATTACCATCTCGTTGGATCGACTTCATATAAATTTCATCATATAAATATTTAAATCTATTTCTTTCTAAGACATGTGATTCATAAATAAAATTCACACCTAAGAAATTTGTGGTTCTTGGAACTATAGAATACAACACTTCTTCAAAAGCATTATCAACCCACTTGAATAACTCTCTGTACTTTTGCAAATTCAAGACGTCTAAAACATTATTAAAATATACGTCTCTTAAGTGACGTATTTCTGGATATGTTTCTCCAAAAATTAAATTTGGATTTCCAAAAGCATTTTCTAGTTTGTCGAAGTCATCAAACATTCGAAGCATATTATCATTCAAACCTTTCATGACGGACATGTCAACAGACAAACGATTGTCATCTGTTGCTTCTTCACTAGGTAGTATTTCATGAACTGGTGCTATTGTACTAAAGTGTCCGTCTTCAATGTTTTCAGCATCTTGGAAAGATCTAATCCTTACTTTGTCCCGCGTATAGTTCAAGTCAAACTTATCCGATAATACTTCAAAGTTTACCCTCAAATTCTTAAACACATCTTTACTTGCTTCGAAGTTAGTACCGTTAAAATGAAAATTGTTTTGTGAAAAATCGAATAAACGAATGCTTCCTGCTGCGTCTGTACCCGTCGTAAATTGTTTTGAGTCTGTATTTAATATTAATCTTTCATATGATCCCGTGGATGCATTTGTAAAATTGTAATTTATCGAGGGATCTGTTACACCAAAACTGTCGTAATTTTTAGATCGATTTCTAAACTCTTTCAATGTTGTGTTTTTAGAGAAAAATCTTAAATTTGTTAACATACCGTGAAAATCAGTTACTTTTGCGTCTGCTGTTGTACTAGAACCATTTATAAATAAATTACCAGAACCTGGGTTTTGGAATGATTGGCTACCAATTACTAAAAAACTACCCGATGTGTTGTAAGCACTGATATTTTTAAAAACGCTATCACTGTGTTCATCAAATATTGATGCAGTGTGATATTGTGATATTATATCACCATTTAATTGTTTTGCTGCCCTTAAAAAATAAGAGCTAGTTCCCACCGTATTTAGATCATGCGTATTTTCTTTACCAAAAGAAACATACCAAGTGTCACTATCAAAAATATTAACACCTGTCAAAAACAATTCTCGTGTTGTTAAATCTGTCGGACTGTCTTTAAAGTACAATCTTAAATAATCATTCGAAGCAATTAGGTTTGTGACGACTGATTCAGTACTACTTGGATTTGATGTACCTGTTGTGTGAAGCCTTATTAGACTTTGGTTATTCCTGTAACCGCCTGGGAAATTATAGAATGCTTCAAATGTAAAACTACCGGAAGTAAGTAAACCGTCTGAAGTGTTGTTACTAACACCATGCACGTTTATATCGTCTTTATTGACAAAAGCACCGCGTGGCGTAGGCCGGCCGACTTGCGTTCTAGAACCTGATAGAAATGTTGTTTTAATTTTAGGTATCTCTATGTTTGTTGGATAACCTTGCGGAGTATTTGAAGTGGTTACTTTTCCAATTGATCCGCTAAATGTGAGAAACTTAAAAACGTCCCGCTTTAATTCTTTTGATGCACTTAAGCTTTTTACTTTCGAACCGCCGTATTCTCTAATTGTTAAAATATTGTCAGGTTCTATACCTGAAGATCTGAACACGCTCTTGATCGATCTAATTGTACCGCGACTTAAGTTAACTCTTGGTGCTTCACTAATAATTCTTCGCCAAATTAAATTTTGGAGTTCAATTAGCGACTTAGTTGATTTTCTGGCATCACTTCTTAAATTAATACCTTCGAAAATTTGTTTTGTCTGGCCATAAGAGAACAAACTTGGTAGTGTGACGTTTAAAAGTTGTGCTTTTTCTTGTAACAAAGGGTCAGGCGTTGTGTCGTAATCGTTATAACTAGTGTGTCTAAAACTCGTAATACCATCAATTAGCAACTTGAGCTCATCAAAGTACTTACTGTAACTAAGCAAGAGTTTGATTAAAAGTTGTGTTTCTGGAATTTCAGAAATATTCTTACCAGGTTGGTTAGAACTGAAAGTGCTAAAATTATTTTGGAGTCTGTCCATTTCTTCTTCGTAGTCTCTAAATTGCGTCCCATCCTGGAAGTAGTGTTTCGGCACTAGGTTAATTATTAAGTTTGGATTGTAATCGTCATATAGAGATGCGGTTGTTAGTAAGCGCGTATTAAGCGTCGTTACTTTTGGAAATGCTGGGAAAAGTACCGGGTTTCGATTAATGTCTTCGGAACTCAAAGGAACATCTGAGCCAGTCAATCTATTACTCACAGAAAAATTTGTAACGTAAGAATGAAGAGAATTACCGGAAGAATCTAGCGCTAGATTATTTCCGGCGTACACACCGTAAGGTTCATTAAACTTAAAGTACAGCTTTAGTGTATCATCAGCATCATTTCTATAAAAAGACTGACGCTTTCTTTGTTTTACTTCCTTAACGGGATCCACAGAATGAAAATATTTTAAATCATCGATCGATCCCGAAAAAGTTTGGCGATTAGTAAAAACTGTGTTGCCAACTCTTGCATCTTGCCCGGTGGCAATTGTTAAATTTGAACCGTTGTAATTTAACAATCCAAAGTCTGTCTGTTGACTTGATGAATGAATATTATCGTTGATTAAGAGTTTGAGCCTCTGGTCATTTACTAAATCATACATTGCATATATGTGAGAAAATGTGCCTTTACTAACTGAACCACTAACTACAGAAAAATTGGATCCGGAATTAATAAAGAAATGAATATCACATTTAGTAGTACTATTACTTTCTGACAGTGCTATTGTTAAATTATTAGCTAGGCTGTTACGTTTTTGGAATATTACTTGATTGTCGTTTACTTGGGTGGGTATTTTAATAAAGAAGTCTACTGAACACGGATTATCTTTCGGATCTAGTACGGGTTGACCGTCTTTAAGATCAGATATTGAGCCAACAGTAAAACCTTTTTTATCAACAACACTTATTTGTGTACCGTTTGTTGTTGCTTCCCCGACCTGTGTACCTGAGAAGTTTAGATAACCCACATTTTTTGGAAATATGTCTAAGATGTACTTTTCATACCCTGTTAAGTCATCTTCAAATTTTTCAATTCTCTTTCTGCTTTTTTCAAAAGGGTAAAAATTAACCAGACGATCGAATGACTCGTTTACTTTTGCAACGGCTGAGTGGAAAAACGTGTGATTCTCAAATTTTTCCCAATCAATTCTTAGCTGTTGTGTAGAAACTATTCCTTTTTTATCACCGTACCTAAAAGATGAACTACTTTCTAAGTTAGTATTAAAAAAGTTTTCAGAGAGCTTCACATCACCGCTTGATGGTGTCTGCAAAAAACCCGCTGATTTATTTGTTGTTCTAAAAATCTTTGGCTTAAACAACCTACCGGTTTGCCTTTCAAATAAACTTTTTCTAGACATTATACAACCTTAAATTTTGATGCTGCGTCCTTAACAACCGTATCTCGACCGTTGCGCCTTATTAAGAAATCAAAAGCATAAGTTCTCCCCTTAGGGAGTGAATCTGTATAAAAGTCAAAAAACATTCCGTCTTCATCTGTTGATAGCTTTGTTGAATTATTGACTTTGTCAAAGTCAATAATTATTTTACCATCAACTACATCTCTTACACGATAATACATTTCAGAAAATATTTGGCTTTTCTTTTCGTATGGTGTTCTAACAGCAACAATTGGCCTATCACGATTTTCTGCAAAAACACGAACGTTAACTAGTTCACCGGGGCGATACTCGTCATTGACATTCAGTACTGTTACAAGTAAATTATTTTGATTCTGTAAATTAGCTGTTGATCGGTTTTCTCGTGTTACTTTTAACGAAGAGGACAAATATGTAACTGTTTCATCACTGCTACTCCACACTTCATTAAATACAATTGATCCCGTTAAATTTGCTTGCTGGTAAAGTAAGCTTTCAAAACTAGAGACAGAAAAAGATGAACTATACACGCCGGTTTGAGCATGTCTTCCGACTAAAGCTTGTGAAACATTATAAGTTTTCTTAAAAGATCCACTCTCAAGCTTTAGAATCATACAGTTCGCGCCTGATACCTGTGTCCCAGCAGTTCCCGATACTATATTTGCAAGATTACCGTAGTGATAATTTCTTAAATATAACGAGGAAGTAACATTAAAAATAAAGTCTGAATGGCGATCTGTTGTCGTATCATCAAACTTTAAAATTAACTTTGGCCTTAATGCAGCTACTTGCACTTCTCTAGAAGCAAATCTTTTTACAAAATAACTCTTGTCATTTTTTTCAAAACTGCCGGAGAAGCCTATTAAAAATCCCCTATCAGGTATTTGCCCTGATACAGTACCTGAGACAATTGTCGTTACATCTATTAGTAAATCTTCTTCTCCTGTTTCAAACTGGAAAGTTGGAGATAAAGAAACTGTTGATGTACCTGTCGGTCCTGCTAGTGAACCACTAGAATAAACGTCAACTCCGGAGTCGCTAAGGGATCCTGAAGCCATGGCACCTGCTAGATTCCATGTAACTGGGGCGCCGTTAACGATCGATGCAGTTATATAATTAGCACTAGTCAGATCAGAAAATTTGGCGATATCAAAACCTTGTCCTTCATCAAAGTTTTGAGCAAGTGGAAAAAGAATTGCTGTAAAGTTTGAAGGCGTTGTTTGACCACCATACACATCGTGGAGTTTAACCTGACATTGAAAAGAACTGTGATTAATATCAATTTTCTTTTGGTTATCGAGTGCTGCTATATCAGCAATAGGAAATTTAATTAACAGTCTCGTTAACTCGATCGATCCGGTTGCACCATTCAAAGTGTTTTCATTAAACAGCTTGAACATGTCTAACGTTCCAGCATTACCAACGTTTGCATCTGTCGCTCTGAAACTTTTATTGATAATTTTATTTGTGATGTAAGTGTCTTTAGACGCTGTTAATATTCTATACATTATATGACTCTTCCGATAATATCATCGTCAGGATATTTTAATTCAAATATTCCACCGGTTGGCGGAAATATAAATCCTCGATCTAAGTTCTGTTGTGCATTATAGTCAAAGTCACTATAAGCATTTCCGTCTACTATACCACTTTTTCCAACTATGTTAAGAGATATTCTTGAAACAACACCCGGAACATTAAGAATAAGGTTTTCAACCTCTCCATATATAATAGGTTTATTTATTTGAAAATTCTTCAGATCAAAATAAGACTTAAGTTTTGAATTGATACTATTTATTACGGTTTCTTGACGGTATCCCTTTTCTACAGTCACAGAATAATTAATCCCTATGTTTATCACAGATGCATCAAGAATGTCAATAGCATCAGAAACTAGTCTAAAGTAATTTAAATATTTTGCTAAGTTTTGTTTTAGTGTGTCAGATGAATTTGTCAATCTTTTTCTAGCATCTCGAGATATAACATGTAATTCTGCACCTCTAGGGTTCCTAGGGTTGTCAGATACTGAGACTCTATAAACTCGACCAAACTGTGAAGGCATTGAATATACTCGAGCAATCAGATCTTCTCTAGTAACAATTCTGTTCTGAGCACTTCTATTAAATATCGCTATGTTTCTGAGTTCTTCAAGTGTAGGCTCGTCCTCACCACCGGATGCTGATTTGGAGTTAAAAACAAGCAAAGACGCTCTAACTGCAGCTTCGTCTGAAGCAGTTGTACTCGTTTTAAAACTCGTTATGAGCGTATCGACTGAATTAATCTCACCTGCGGAAACATTGTCACCTAAGCCGCCGCCACATCTATAATTAACTGTTAAAGTTGTGTTTCTAGGTGAAATACCAAGTGTTTGTGTGTCTAAGAAGCTATTTGGATCAATTGTTACAGTTGTGAAAGTCTTTCTATCTCCAAACAAACGGATTGCATGCTCACTAGGATCAGGAATAATGTCTTCATCAAAGCTAGCTTCATTTCCTGAGCCGAAGCGCAAAGTAGTTTTACCGGTATTTACACTTCTTGTCGCGACAAATCTCTTGGGGGCATGTAAAAGCTCGAGTCTGGAAGGTACGTCTGAGGAATCGTATCTATGATTATCAAGTGCCTTAAATACAGTGTCTTGGGATAGGGAATCAACTTCGTAATAATTGTCACCTAAGCTATCCACAACGGAAATAATCTCATTAACGTTGTCCTCGTTCAGTGTAATTGTCCTAAACGGAACATTATTATCTTCAATTGAAATGTTCTCTGTTTTAATTTGGGCGCTTGACACCAAACCTTTTCGAGTAAGTAAAAAATTTATAATTGCTGTTCCGGAAGTATTACCGATTGCCTGGTCTGCAACTAGATTATTTAAATTGTCTGTGTCTTTAAAATCCACATCATCAAGTAAATAAAATTTACTGCCATTAGGCGTTGAGAACACGGAATTTTTTCTTATGTTTGGTAAAGTACTTGGGTCTGGAACATATATTCCTGTTGCATCGACTATAGCAGGTACAACTATTTCTATATCTATTTCTGAATAGGCTGGTGCTGCAGCAGGTATTTTAATACCTGATTCTCTAATTAGTCTTTCTAAATTATCATTTTCAACAGCAGTCTCAATGTTATTTTCATTAAACTGGTGATCCATGTAGTAAGTTAAAACGTCACCAACATAAGCGCCTAAGTCTAAAAACATCCCACCTAAACTAGCGTCAGAAAAATCAACGGCGTTGTCACTAAAGTGAGTAAGCATATATCTTCTTAGATCATTCCTTAAAGATTTAAAATCTTTACTTGTGTACGAAACTTCTTTTTGTTTTTGGACTTCTTTTTTAATGTTTCTAGCCATTTAATTAACCCCCTACAACTAAATCAACTTCTAAACCTAGCTTTCTAGATTTAAACCTTGGCACTGTATAACTAATCCTCAATCTTACTTTTGTCAAACCTACACGATTTAAATCGTTCTTTTCGTTTTCATCAACAAAAGTTGCTGCAATATCATCAATGCTTATACTAGGGATAAATCGATTTGTTGCGTCGACGATTGCATTACTGACAATATTGACAAAGTCAGGCGAAGTGCTATATTCGTAAAGTATTGAATTTAAATTAGCCCCGTAATCAAACATACCTAGTCTTTCACCGTGATTTGTTAGGATTAGATTTCTAAAATTGTCACTAAGCTGCTTAACAGGATCAACGTGCATTTTAAATATGTCATCACCTGACTCAAGAGGTGTTCTTAACCCTATGGGCCGTGCAACAGTCTTTTTTGCGACAAATCTTCTGTCATCCCTACGAAACCCACTACTCTTAAATTTAAACTGTGAATGTCCCATAATAGCCTCTTTTATCTATAAGTATCATTAGATATATATTCTTTTGTTTAAATTTGTTGTCATGTTAATTTTAAAAGGTTCATGCTTACTCAGCAAAGAAGTATTTTGTGGCTAATGCTTCTATTACAGCCTCTACTAGACCAGATTCAAGTATTAAGCCAACAGGCACTGCAGCGGCTCCTAGAGGCAACAGCATATTAGCTTTCGCCTGTGGTAGCGAGTTGGTGTATAGTTCTAGAAATTGTTGGATAGGCTTGACTGATAAAACCGCGCCGCCTTCTCCTCCTACACTGATTGCTTGAATGCCTCCTTCCTGTGTGGCGAATATTGTAGTTACTTTAGGATTAGTGTTGGGTTCACCTGCTGTGAGGGTTATGTTTTCACTACCATCTATTGTTATGAACTTACCATCAACTGTAACATCATTATTAGCTATTGTTATCTGTGTCGCTGACCCACCGCTCTGGGAAATTTCTATTCTGTCCTTACCTTGTAATCTTGTTGTTCCACCTACACCTAAACTTAAAAATTGTTGGCCGTCATCTTTTGACGCTTTTGCAACAATATTACCTGCAGGATCTAGATCGATAAAAGATTGTCCAGACTTTGATACTAGTCTGGCGTCAGATAGTCCTATCATCCTGTTATGCTGGGCGTAAGATACAATGCTTGGCCCTTGGTATGCGCTTAAAACATCAAAACTTGAACCAAAAATATTGTCAATTGCACAGTCTCTAGACATGTAAAGTCTCGCGCCCACATCAGTTGCATCATCTACAAAGTCATTCAATTCTTTAGAATACATTTCTTTTCTTTTTTCAATATCCTTTGTCATGATATCAGCAACCTTGTTGTTTTCAACATAATCGTGATACTGCGCTTGTGTTGTATTAGGGTGTGCTTTGAGTTTAGAGTTATTATCGTTGAAAGAGAGCGTCGTTAATCCTCCGGGGAGGTTTGCGAGCGCGTCTACAGACGACTTTTTTCTAGAAACAAAAATATCAATAGCAGAAGAATTAGGTGTTCGATTGGGTGGTGCAGGGTTTTCTTTACCTGTATAGAAGATTGACGCCTTGTTTGTCAAGTCAGTGAATTTTTCTGTGGTTATATGCATTCCTGCATTGTTTGAACCTTGAATTAAAACATCACCACATTTTTTCGATAATCTAGGCACTGGCTCACCAGTAAATTCTGCATCATGAGAGTAAGATCTTCTAAGCAACTCGGACATAACGAGTGGAAGGTTACTCCTTTTACCTATAGTGCTATTATTAATGCTAGCATTTCCTTCGTTTGAAAAAACTTCTGCAGGATCTACACCAATATTTCCTTTTGAATTGTTAGCATTGTTTAGTAAACTTGTGACTGCAGGAGTTCTTTCAAGATTAGTATAGTTTAAATCGTCAAGCTGTAAATGTCCTACTTTTCGACATACCCAGTAGTAGTAAGAGACATTGCCAATTTTTTCTTCAAGTAACCATACATACTCTCCCGTCTTTAAAGGAAGTGATAAGTGACCGGGAAAAAAAGGATAACAAACAGCTATCTTTGGATTATCTTTTATTTCATAACCGTCAACAATATAAGCAAATATTGAATTGATGGGCATTGTATCTATTAAGTCTTTATGCCCTACACGGAAAGTAGTTGATGGGTTGTCAGGTGATCTACCATTTACTTTTGGTAAATTTTCACTTCTTATGCGCCCGGATAAAACATCTTTTAGAAGAAAGTCAGAAGTCTTGTATTTTCTATTAAGATACTCGTAAGGATTCGATATCACGTCAGAGACAATTCCAGTCATGAAATTATAACCTGGAAGTTTTTCGTATTGGTAGTCTTCATTTTGCGTTGTTTTACTACCCGCTCTTTCTCCTAAGCTACTTTTTGCAAAACGAGGGTCAATCATTATCAGTCTCCTATAGACTTAAATATATCATCAGGTGAAACTGTACTTTCCTTTTCTTGCTCTTTTGCCAATAGTTCTGCCAGTTTTATTATTTGATCATTACTCTTTGACATTCTTTCTAAATACTTTGTTGCTAAGGATCCGTGCATAGAATGATTTCCTGAATTTCCCGGTATTGTCACCAGAAGATCATTTAATAAAATTGATGCACTTTCTCTATCTTCGATTGCATTCTGGTATGATTCTTTCCATAGTAATTTCTTTTTATCTTCAGTATTTTCTAAACTATTCAACAAATCTGAGAATTCTTTTATTTTATCTTCTTTTTTTTGTTTTCCCATTACATTCCCATTCTAAACATTGACTTGTATTCATCGTTACTTTTAACTATCTCTCTAAAATGTTTTCTCACACTAGACATTGCAACAGAGAGTTGCTTAGGGTTTAAACCTGATATTTCTCTCAAATACACAAAAATAGCTCTTTTATTTAAAAGCTCTAGATCATCGATGTTCGTAAATAGTTTTGTTACTGCTCTAACACATAACTTCTCGTTTTCATTTTTAATGCGCCCTTCAATAATACCTAGTACCTGGAACATTCTTTCTCGATCTTCTTTCTGTATCATAATAGATTCAGGTGAAGGTACAATACTATAAACTTCGATGCTTCTTTTGTCTCTCACACTTAAGTTAGAGTAGTTGTCAAAGCTAACACTCCTTCTATCGTTTTTGTTTTTCTTATTAGTTTGGATAATTAAGAAGTTTTTTGCGCAAACGTTAAAGTAAGAAAAAGCTTTAGAACCTCTTTCTGGATCAAATTTTTCTAATGTTTCATATAAAAACGTGACACAATCAAACTTTAAAGTTTGGAATGTTACTGGATCTCTTGCAAAACCGTGAATAAAAATTAAGTTTTCAACTAATTTCTGGAATGAGTGTCTTATCTTTTTTTCATAGATAGAATGCCTTTCATTCCTGCACTGGGATGCTTGGTACTCAATAATTGCATCGTGTGCTTCTCTACCGAAATATAATTTTTTCTTAGTAGACTTAGATCCTCTTTTAACTGTTTTCTTTTTCAGTATCGCCACTTTTAGTCCCTATTTTTCTTGTGAGCTTATTAGCTACTATGAGTATTGCTCTGTGACATTGCCTTATGTCATCGACAACCTGGCGTATCTCCATAGAATCAAAAAATACTGGTTTTTCCAGCACTTCATTCATTTTACCGTATCTCTCGTCTAAGATATCTAGTGACTCCTCTACCGCGTCTTCGATATCTATTATAACAATCGAAAATTGATAGAGTTTCCAGCAAAGAAAAATTGACAAAGAAAGTAACAAACAACACAATCCAATAAGTATTAGTTCAAAGCTCATTTTTCTGAATACCTTTCAAATAATTCATCGTATTTTTCTTTAATGACTTTGCTGTTAAAATTTATTCTCACATCTTTTGCCATTTTTCTTGCTTTAGCCTTTTTTTCACTATAATTTTCATAAACTTTTCTAATTTCTCTTTTAAAACTATTCTCAGAAGGCTCTGCCCAACGAAAACCTTTTTCAAATATCCTACCGTCAACCCTATTCGGAGTTAATTCAACTAGATTATAGTCAACAGCACCGAAATACTCTCTATTTAGAAATTCTAAATGGCCTGACCAATTTGTAGCTACAATTGGTAATCCTGCAACTGCTGCTTCTATCAAAGGTAAACCATATCCTTCACCTCTCGTTGCTGATACATACAATTTAATTTTGTGATGATTATAGAGTGCAGCTATTTCTTTTGATGCCATGTTTCCGTGAAGCAACTTTAATTTTGGAAATTCGCTAGAACCTAACTGTCTTTTTAGATTACCTAAATATTCTTTACAAAGTTTTCTGTCTGACGTTGTTCCTTTACCGAAGTTAGTTTTTAAAACAATTGAAACGTCTTCTTGCCCCTGGAACTCTTCAGTAACCCATTTTATTGTGTTAACAAGATTTTTTCTGTCGTCTTGGGGATTTTGACTGGTTAGTGTTCCTATCATGAGAATTGCAAAATCTTCATTGATATTATCATATCTTTCGTCGTTTAAAACTTTTGATACTTCACTTTTATTAATGATGTTATTATTGTACCACTCAGGTATTACTGATATGGGCTTTGTAAATATTCCTGATCTTTTCAAGACATTTTTAGTAAATGTGGAAGGTACAACAATGTGGGTCATCTTATTGCATTTGTCAACCCACGCCTTTGAACATCTGTCTGTTTCAACGAGTGCTGTCACACCTATTGCTACTTTACCTATACTTTCATCCCACTCATCAGGAAGTTGAACTTGTATTGATATGTCTATCTCTGTTTTATCAAAAGGTCTAGAACAATCCATGATTTTACCTACTAGCCCATCTTCTGATGATCTTTCAATCAACCATGAAGTCCTACCCCATTGGAGACACTCAACGTACAAGTCCACATCCTTACGTTTGCTAAGCCACTCAAATATTTGTCTTGAGTGTACGCCATAACCACTATTAGTCAACAGTGGAGCTCTCAAAAGTACTTTTTTCATAATTATATTTCCTCAATATTCCAGTTTTTTCTATGTTTAAAATTATCTATTGTCTTAATCATAGTTTCGTGCCAGTCATCTATAGTTTTTTGATATCCAAACTCAGCGTTTGCATAATTTTTAACTTTTCTTGATAGTTCTTTTCTTTGTTTTTCGTTCATTTTAAATAGCTTCATCATTGCATTAGCAAAATTTTCATTATTTACATAATCTTCATAAATAAAAGGCACAGCTTGACTGCCTACAAGTGTTTTAAAATCAACATCCAATGCGACACCATTATGTGTACCATCATTATGATCAACAACTTGACGCGTAAGCCCACCTGTCTTAGGTGCGATTATTGGTGTCCCTGTCAACATCGACTCTAGAGTTGACAAACCGAACCCTTCAGCATATGAAGTATTAATGCAAAAATCAGATATGTTATATAGAATATTCATTTTTTCAAATTCAATTCGTTCCCTAGAAAAGAAAACATTTTCTTGGATACCAAGCATTTCCGTAACTTTAAACAAATTCGGACCTTCATTATCAGTGGGTTCAGTGTGCATAATTAAAGTTGCTTTACGATGCCCATATTCAGACTCTAAGTTTTCTAGAAACTTTGCCCAAGATGCAAGTAAGTCAGAGGGTCGCTTTCTTTTTGCATTACGATTAACCCAGATTCCTACAAAGTGATCTTTCCTGTCGTTCCCAAGAAGACTAGTTTTGTGTGACAACATTTCCTTACTACTTAATTGCTGGAAGAGGTTATCGGGCAAAGCATGGGGAATGAAATTAGTCTTTTCTGGATACACATCTTTTAGCATCTCATACGTCATATAACTGTGACAATTAATCATATCTGTTGCTTCATAAAAAGAATTATTAAATACTGGATACGGGTAATTATCCCATACATGCCACCAAACAATCGGGCAAACTTGGTGCACTTCATCTTCCATATCAAAAAGCCAAGTAAAAAATCTAGGGTCAGTAAAGATAAATAATAAGTCAGGTTTTTCTGTTGCTAGTGCAACCCGAATCAAGTCCGGACTTCCAAAACCGTCAATAGGTTTAATTACGAAATCGTCGTTGACGACTACTGTTCTATAGTCTTGATGTTTCAAAGCTGCCCCAAATTGTCTAAATGACCAACAGTTTTTCTTCAACAACCCTTCAATTAAATGCCTTGTTTGCGTACCTACACCACTAGTAGATAAAGCGTGATCTGAAAGCACTAAAACTTTAAATTTACCATTTTCTGCCATTTATTCACCTTATAATGTTCATTATTCTATAAAAAGAATAGCTATTTTGTTTATTATTTTATACATTATTGTTAGCGTGTAAACAAAATTATGTACAGTGTTCTGTCTGATAGAACTGGCAAAATTTACAGCTATTTCTATTTTTTAAATACATTCCTTTCTCAACAGAACTTATCATACTCCGCATAAGCTTTACACCCTTTGCATATGTTTTAGGACCGACAGAAACTTTTACTAGCTCACAAACTTTTCCTTTTTTACCACCTCGTTTTAACAAAACAAAACCACATCTAACATCTTTAAGATCGATATTATGCTTTTTGGCCCAAAAGTGTTTATATAAAATTAATTGTGCTGTCATTCCTAGATCTTGTTTTTTATCTCTTCTCCAACCCCAAGCACCCGCAGTTTTCCAGTCAATGATCCAATATTCGTGACCATTGCCTCGTTTTTTCGGAACCTTAAGTACACCATCGATAAAACCTTTGAAACTTAGAGGGTTTTTGATATCATCAATGACTTCGTAAAGTTGTTCTTCAGCTTCAAAACATTCCCACCCAGGAAGTTCTTTATCCAGAAAACTTAGAACCTCATCCCACATATTGTTTGCCCAAGATTCCCAAACTTCTACTGGTTCGTGTTTATACCACCCAGGTTGTTTAGAATACCACTCTGGATTCTCGTATCCAGCATTCTGCCACTCTTCTTTCATCACCCCTATTATCTTATCACGGTCGACACTACGTGACTCTAGAAGTGTCTCACAGCCTTCATGAACGGCTGTTCCAAAATGTAAGTAAGGTGATGGTTTAAATGTGTCAATTTTATCAATATAGACTAGCTTATGTCGATAAGGGCACTCTTTCCATTGCTTGACTTCAGAAAAAGATATGTGGGGTTTTCCAGTAGGAAACACAGTTTGATTGCTCATTTTTCACCATTTGTTAGAGGTATATTATATAATACTTAAAATGTAGTGTTTTTACACTAGTATCGATAATCGTCTGTCTTATAAGGCCCTAGCTTGTTAACGCCGATGTAAGCAGATTGTTTACTAGTGAGTGTTGTTAATCTTACGCCTAAGTGAACTAAGTGTAGTCGAGCTACTTCTTCGTCCAACTCTTTTGGAAGGACATAGAGTTTATTGTCATAATTTGCGTTATTTTGCCATAATTCAATCTGGGCGATTACTTGATTTGTAAACGAACAAGACATTACAAAACTTGGATGACCTGTTGCGCAACCTAAATTAACTAGTCTGCCCTGTGCTAATAAAATGACGCTTTTTTCCCTATGACCAAACTGTCTGGTATCTTTTACGCGATAAACGTCAACTAAGGGTTTAATATTTGTGTGATTTATAGAATTTTTAATCAACCAGCTAACATCAATTTCATTATCAAAATGGCCAATATTACATACAATTGCATTATCTTTCATCCACCCAAAATGTTTACCATTTACTACGTCACAGTTTCCTGTTGCAGTTACAATTATATCACCTTCACAAACTGCTTCATCAATATGCATTACTTCAAAGCCGTCCATTGCAGCTTGGAGTGCACAAATAGGGTCGATTTCTGTCACAATTACACGACACCCAGCTGATGCTAGTGACGCTGCTGAGCCTTTTCCTACGTCACCGTAACCTGCGACTACGGCAACTTTACCCGCCATCATGATGTCTGTTGCTCTACGAATTGCATCAACACAAGATTCTTTGCACCCGTATTTATTGTCAAATTTTGACTTAGTTACTGAATCATTTACGTTGAAGACTGGCGCCAACAACATTCCCTCTTTTTCATAAAAATTTAGTTTTGTTACACCCGTTGTTGTTTCTTCGGAAATACCTTTGATGTACTTTTTAGTTTCATTCGGGTAATTTTTCATAACATGTTCAGTTAAATCACCTCCATCGTCTAAGATCATGTTAGGCCAAAATCCATTTTCGTCTTTAGTGACAAACTCTAAACCTTGCTTATAATCCTTTTCGGACATTCCTTTCCATGCAAAAACTGGTATTTTTTGTTCAGCAATATAAGCAGCAGCATGATCTTGGGTGGAGTAAATATTGCAAGTCATCCATCTTATTTCAGCACCTAATTCTACTAGAGTATCTATTAAGACAGCTGTCTGGATTGTCATGTGTAAACAACCGGCTATTCTTGCGCCCTTAAGCGGTTTATGTTTGCTGTGTTTTTTACGCAACTCTATCAATCCCGGCATTTCTGATTCTGCTAAGGAGACTTCTTTCCTACCCCAATCAGCTAAAACAATGTCAGCTATCTTGTAATCTTTCATATTCTTCCTCTAAATTAGCAATGTCATTCATTAATACTGAGTACTGTCGTATATTTCCGTTTCTTTGAAACGATATGGCTTGTGTGTACTTTTTATTTATCGTTTTTTTTAATTTTGTTTTCTTGTCTCCGAAAATAAATTCAATCATTTTTTTAAACATATATTAACCTTTGTTTTGCGCGAGCATCTGCTCCATTATCTTTTTCTTTAAGTCTGTTAGAGAATATTCATGATCTCTTTTATGAAAATACACAGACTTATTAAGTTCTTTTTCTAAATATTTCCCCGTATAATCAATATTTTTATAGTCTGTACCTATTATTCTGACGTCCCAATCAGCTGTTACTAACAAATTTAAGAGCTCTTCTTCTGTGTTGTAGTGGACAACGTCGTCTACGTAACTTAGAGATCTAAGAATATATTCTCTTTCTTCAACTGTCTGAACGGGTTTGCATTTATAAGGTCTTTCTATTGTCGGATCTCCTTGTAATGCTACAATCAAAACATTGCATGCATTTTTTTTAGCATCTTCAAATAACTTTACATACCCAGGGTGGATCACATCAAAGTTTCCTGCAACTAAACCTATCTTCATAGAAGAATGTGCAATTGATTGTCCGTCTTGTTTAGTAGGCATTTATCTTATCCTTCAATTTGTGTTTAGGTAACCAGCCTAAATCATTTATCGTATCTTCAATATCAGCAAGTGTTTCTTGAACTTCGGCAGGACGTGAAGGAATCACATCTCTTTTACCACCAATCATCTCTGCTATTTCAATCATTGAATAATTTTTTCCTGTTCCAACATTATAGATGTTAAATGGTATGTCAACAGTTGATGCATTCATTGCGAGGATATTTGCTTCCACAACATCTTCGATATATGTAAAATCTCTTCTTTGTGTTCCAGGTGCAACTATAGTCATAAATTCATTACGCTTACTTTGACGCTTAAATAATCCAATTACCGGTGCGTATTCTCCCTTAATTGGTTCTCTTGGTCCATATACGTTAAAGTATCTAAGTGTAATACTTGGTAGTCCGTAGAGTTGATTATATAGTTTGCATACTTGTTCGCCCATCCACTTTGACATTGAATATGGGTTCAGGCAGTCGGCGGGCATATTTGGCGCAAACGGTATTTGATTCTGGTGACCGTACAGTGAGGAAGTACCTGAATATATTACGCGCTTTACAGAGTTATCTCTTGACCATTCTAGGACCCTCTGTGTACCTACAACATTAACCTCAAAACATTGATTGGGCGAGCCAATAGTGGGTTGGATGCGACTACGTGCAGCAAGGTGAAAAACATGGTCGACGTTATTAAAAATGTGGCTGCAGTTATCTTTCGATATATCTTCTTGATAATAAGTTGCTTGATCATTATAATAAAACATCTCGTTTTCACTTGCTGATAAATCGTCAATAACACGTACTTCGTGACCTAAAGATATCAACCTGTCAACAATGTGACTACCAATAAAGCCACACCCACCTGTTACTAAACTAACATTCATTTTTTACTTACTGCGCCGGGAATGTCATACCAATCCAGATCTTTCCTGACTTGTTTGTTCTTTTCCCATGCACCTTTCATTACATCAGGTGAAACCCCAAGTTCTTCAGCTCTTTTTATCATTGCGTTCAGATCTTTAGGAAAGCATTTGCCCCCAAAACCAAAATCGCCGTCATGTCCAGGAACATCAATATGAGAATTGCCAATTCGTCCATCTGTTATAAACCCCTCTAATGCTGCACTCCAGTCACCATTAATAGCTTCACAAACCTGGTACATCTCATTCATAAATGAGACTTTTGTTGCGAAAAAGCAATTGCACATATACTTGATCAACTGTGCTGTTCCAAAGTCTGTTTTTATAACAGGTGTATATGGAAACCTCAGTCGATATAATTTTTCAACAGTATCATTTGCTAAAGGATTGTTACTACCTAACACAATCCTCGAAGTATTGATAAAGTCTAGTCGAGCCTTTCTTTCTGTTAAAAATTCTGGGTTGAATACAAATTTCATTTCTGGATACTTATTTGCTAAGCCCTCTGTTGTGCCGGGAACAACGGTTGATTTAATCACAACAACTTTTTTATTAATACTCGAATATTGTGAAAGTTCTTCAGTAACTGACTCCACAATTGATAAGTCACATTCTCCTGATTCAAACATTGGTGTTGGGACACAAACAAATATAACGTCTGCGTTACTGACTAAGTCTTTCATGGAATGGGTCGATCGTTTTGGATCTTTGTCATATATCATTATGTCATCTACGTGCAATATAAATCCATGCATAATCGCAGATCCTACAAAACCATTGCCTATTATTCCTATTTTCATTCTTACTCCTTTGGTGGTAAACTTCTTAAATAAGAATTACCCATTCTTTTCTTTTCTTTTGATATTGATGGACAGTGATTTCCTGTTTTGTGTATCAAGTCGTATAGTAGCATAAGACAAAGAACTTCAACTGTGTGGAAGTACTCGCAATCTAGTATTACTTCATCAATACTTTCTTTAAGTATTGTAGATTTTTGGCCACTGACCATGTGTGTCATATATCCTTTTTCTTCTGCCCAATGTAAAGACCCAATAATGTTCGATGAATTACCCGAGCATGATAACCCCAATATTAGACTTTCCTCTTTTTCGTCAACCATAGCAATGGTATCTAACCATCGAATAAATACTTTACCAAATCCGTGATCATTAGAATTAGAAGTGATATATCCTACGCTGTCAAAAGAATAAAATGCCTTATTATCAATCAATCTAGACATGTCTGTTGCCATATGACTTGCAACGAAATGCAGCCCACCATTACCAATTATGTAAATTCTTTTGGCTTTAATTATTTTCTGGACTAAATTTTCATAATCTTTTCCATCAACTGCTAATTTAAATTTATTTTCAATGTTTTCAAAATTAGTTACCACGATATCCTCCGTTTATAAATTTTCAATATCTATCTTTTCTATTAATGCTCTGATATTAGATTCAGAATATGTGACTATACTCAAGTCACCTTTATTCCTTGCAAGTATACACCTTATTTCATCTTTGTTTTTATTCTTTTTGTCACTTTTTAAAGCATTTAAAAAAGAATCGGTATCGAAAAACTGTCTAAATGTTTCGTAGTGTTCTGCATTTTTAGATTTAAAAACGGAAATAACATCATCGCGATCTAAATCTATGTCTGTGTAATTATCAGCTAACGCTATTTTATTTGCAATGTCGATACCTAACCCTACAGCAACACCATGCGGTATTCTAAACTTGGTCATCGATTCAATTGCGTGGCCAAATGTGTGTCCAAAATTCATAACATTGCGATATCCGTTGTCGAATTCATCAATTTCAATTATTTCTTTCTTAATTTGCAATGCTAGTTTTATAGTTTCGTTATCAATAGAAGATTCAGATAAACACATTTTAATTTTAGCTGGCGCAATTCTTGATTTTTTGTCGACTACGCTAATCTTTATAATTTCACCTAGACCTGACTGGATATCCTTCATTGATAGCGTTTTTAAAAAACTTTCATTGATCACAATTTTTTTTGGTGGATTAAAGTTACCTACTAAGTTTTTGTAATTTCCTAAATTGATTGATGTTTTTCCACCAATACAACTATCGCATTGTGCTAAGAGTGTTGTGGGGTAGAAGTTCCAATCTACGCCTCTAAATACAATACTTGAAATAAACCCAGTGATATCTTGGGTTATGCCTCCACCTACTGCACCTATAGTATTACCTCGTTTCAAACCAAGACTAATTAAAGCTTCAATGTATTTTTCACAAGCTGTATACGTCTTGTTTATTTCAAGCGCATCAATTAAAACTATTTTAGATATATCAACGTTTTCAAAGATATCATTGTATAGTGCATAAACTTTTCTGTCAATTAGGAAAAAATCTTCTTCAAGACTTATTCTTTCAGAAAAATGTACACTATAGTCTTTGATTTTTGATTTAACTATTATCATTTAAATTCTCAATAAACTTGTTGGTATTTTGGATTATGTAAGATACTTCTTTTTGACTTAAACCGTTATACATGGGAAGGCAAATATTGTGGTCTTTCATGTAATAAGAGTTTGTGAGCGTGTCACCCTTCACACAATTCATTTTTAAACTTATTTTTTGCTTGTCGCAAGTATACTCATAAGCAGCAGGTGGCAAATCAATGTTTTTAGTTTTCATGAATTTATAAAATTGGGCTTTGGTGGACTTGTTTTGAGCTAACATGAAATACTTGTAATAACCTGCCTGCGTATTAGCAGGCATTTTAAAGCTTTTTAATTTCTTACTAAATATTATTTCTTCATCATATCTTTTTGCAATCGATCTTCTTTCACCAATGATACTTTCAGCTTTTTTAGTGTGAAGTATGGCAAGGGTAGCAGTTATTTCTGACATCTTTGAGTTGCTACCTATCTCGAATGATTCATAGTTATTGATAGACCGGTCGAGTCCTATTGCCCTGATTCTTTTAATTCTTTTATTCAACGCTAAGGAATCTGTCGTTATAATCCCGCCTTCACCTGATGTTAATACTTTGGAATGATGAAAAGAGAAACAAGAAGCATGTCCAAAATTACCTGATTTAATTCCATTAAAAGTGGCTCCGTGCGCACAAGCTGCGTCTTCTATCAAAAAAAGATTTTTTTCATCACAGTATTCTCTTATTTTGACAATTTCATTTGATATGACACCGCCTACATGAACGACCATAATCGCTTTCGTATCTTCCCTCACTGATCGCTTAATACTTTCAAGTGATAAAGATAAGGTATCTTTTGATATATCCGCGTATATGGGAATTCCCATGCAATTGTAGATTGACATTACAGATGCAATGAATGTATACGCAGGGACTATGACACTATGACCCTTTACATCTAGAGCTCGAAGTATACATTCTAAACCAGCTGTACAGTTACTAACAGCAATCGAATGTTTTGATTTGTTGAATTCACACCACAGCTTTTCAAAAAGATCAACATTGGGACCGCCGTCGGTCAAATAGCCTTTTTTTAATGACTTCTCAATTTCTTGCTTAACAAAGTCGATATCATCTTTGCTATATTCTAACCTGTACTTCTTGATTATCATACCTTTTCACCTCGATTTAGCATATGATTCTGCAAACATAAAATCAATGTTTGTATCGATATCAATACATTCTGTTTCGTCCACTTCAAAATTAACAAAATCTTCTGTTATTCTAGATTTCTCGTTTAAAAATGCACCAACTTTAAAAATATAAAATCCAGCCTCTCTAAAGAGTGGGTTCATATATTGTGTACCCACAAGTGATTTGGGATTATGATTTACCGGCTTACTTTGGTACCAAAACCTATCATAGACGGTGTACAAACCAAAACAACTTGTCTTGTTAGTTTTTTCCATTGTGCTAAATGCTTTTTCAATTGTATTCTTTTCCAAGAATGGTGTTGTTACGAAAAACTGTCCTAGCATGCAATCATCATCTAGATTTAATTTTTTAATTTGATTTAAAATTAAATCGTTACCTGACGTTTCGGGAGTGTTTAAGGATGTATCACGTTTTATAGTGCCAAAATTATATCTCCTAGCAATAGAAAGTATTTCATCATCAGAACTATCAATAACAACGTCTATACCTATATGCCGTAAATCTCTTACCGTATCGAAAAGATACTGGTACAGAGGTTTTCCTGCTAAAATCATAGTATTCTTGCCAGGCAGCCGCTGGTTATTTGTTTTTATTGGGATTACGATCACTTTCTTCATAGGGTTCTTATATACTCAATTATTTTGTTAGAAACATTAGTTTGTTGTTTAATATTATACTCAAAAGTATTTTGTTTTTCAATTTGATTTTTTAATTTTTTCCAACAACCTTCTATCTTCATGTCAATAATATTTTCTGAAAAGTCTTCCCTAAAAAAGTCGTCGATCTTATGTTTTCTGCCGCCCTCAGTTGTTAAAATTATGCAGTTTGTGTTCATGTGCATAATATCAAAAAAAGCAAAACTATCATTTATGACAATGCAACAATCTGAGGTGTATGGGTGCTCACAAAGACTAGATGGAAATCGTAGATCTTTTTCAATGATCACATCAGGCATGTTTTTCATTAAGTCGAGTGGACTACACCATTTTTCTCTCGGATAACCTTTTTCTCTCTTCTTCCATATAACTTCAAAATTATTCTGGTGTAAAAAGTCGATTAATTTGTCACAAAATTTAGCAATTTTCAATGAATCGTTCTTGTCTTTTTGTCCCATTCTTAAATAAGTTTCCGGTATAAAACATCTTTTTATAACATCATTTTTTTTACTTATATACTGTAGATGGTCCATCCTTAAATTACCAAAATATGCGTGTGGATATTTGTCATAACCGTATTTGACATCGCTGGCTTGTTTTAATATTGAAATATCTGGTTTAACTCGCGGTGAACTTAAATGTTTTACTTCGTCCCACCAAGCAAAATGCACCACCTTAGCTTTACTAGCTATCTTTGGATACCACACTGGATATTTAGGATTAATCTCTTGGATGTAAACTACGCCAGGATCATGATTACTGTAGTGTAATAAATAATCTTCTTGATCATCATGCCTGTAAAAGTTGATGGTTGGCAACTTTAAATTATAACTTTTACACTTTTTTAAAAAGAAACTTTTAATTTCTTCAACATTGTAATCGTACAATTGTCTTTTCTTGCTAAATATATCAAAGAAGCTCACCCAGCAATCATCGCCAGACTTTAAATGCTCAAATAAGACTGGTAGCATATCTTGAAAATTTGTGGTACCGAATATAAAAAAACTATACATTTTAAAAATGTCTCTCGCTTAATTGGTCATAAACACTTTCATAGTATTTACACATTTTTTCCACATCATTAATTGGACCTAGCACCTTATCTTTATCTAACAATATTTTTAAGTCATTCTTAGTGTAAGACAAAGTCACAGGACTATTTTTGTTATTATTAAAATTGTCTATAGCTAACTTCATGGCAGGACCGTAAAAGTGATTTGACGCTATACTTTCTAAGTTATAGTAGCTTAGGTGACCTCTGTGAATTCTATTTAAAAAAGCATTGTACATTTTAGAAGGATACTGTTCAAACTCATGTAAGTTTGTCAAAAAATTAAAAAAATAAAAACACTTAAGTTCTTCTTTGCAGTAAGTGCCTATGTGACTTTCTGGTTTTTGGATATCTTTTACAAGTGTATCTTTGTTTTCAACAATGTGTTTTATTAGATTTTTTGAATAGACGTGAGGTGTTGCCCCTCTCAGCTTTTGCATAAAACATTCAAAACCATGACCTTCACTTAAAAGGTATCCATTTTGACTAGACTTTACTGCATCGTAAGAACTTTTAACTAATTCAACCATGCCAGAAAATACTAATCTATCTGCGTCGCTTCTAATGAACAAATCATGAGCTTGATATTCTTCTGATAGCGCGATATTAAAAAATCGATTCATTTTTTCAGAAAAAGACTCTTCATGATCTAATATAATAATATTTTTAAAACCGAGATTTCTGAAACACAAGACTGCTAAATCTTTTGTTCGTTCTTCTAATTCAAATATTATTACCGGTACTTCTTCAATAATCATAAACTAACTCTGCTGTTTTCTTAAAATTTTCCCTAGAGTCAATATCAAATTTTAATTCTAAACCGATACACTCTAAAAGGTAAGACTTTAAATACTTGTTGACGTCTCTTTTCGCAGTCTCATGAGGTTTCCACCAAGCGTCTAAGTCAAAATTTTCGTATTCTTTTCTTTTGTTGTCGTAAATCAGATCAAAACTTCTAAATGATTCTAAGTCAATAAAATTAATATTATTGTTGAAAAATATTAGATTACATGGCGCTAGATCTGTGTATGTTCCGCCAACCCTCAGAGAATTTTTAAAAAATGACTTAATAAAATTCTTTCTCTGATCTAGCGTTGTCATACTGATAAACATGTCCCAGCTTTTGTCACTTTTACCCGGTTCTGCTGCTGAAACACCTGCTAGTTGTGTGTATCCACGTGGGCCCGTGTCGTCCTCTATTAATTGTAACACTGATTCTATATTTTGCTCATTATAGAATTTACTGTCAATGCAAAAGTTTGTTATTAAGCCCTGTGTCCAGTTAGGAACCCAGATCTTAAAAAAGATATTACGATCAGGAAGTAAATAAACAGCACGTTCTCGCTTCTTTTTAACAGTCAAAACACTTTCACTGTTTATACTATTTAAAAAGTCACTATATTTTACTTTAGATATTTTTTTCAACTTGTTTTCCGTAAGATGAAGTCAGGTATCGTAATATTACCCATACCCATAGAATGTTCATACTTTATACCTGGCCTCGCAGGATTAAACTTTATGTTAAGTTTTTCCCTAACTTCTTTTTCTAATTCATTTCTTGCTGTTACTAACTCTTGGGGTTTCAAATGATCAGTCCAAACATAAGAGATATAGCCGCCATTAGGATCACCCTTGTAGTAATCTAATTCAGTTAAGTAGTTAATATTAGACTGGTATAACTTGTCGCCAGTAATATCTGATGTGTATACATAAATGTCGTCTTGTTTTATCGCATCGTCAAAATATGGCGAACCTGGGTATGTTGTTATAATTGTGCAATCAAACTCTTCAGGCTCTACTTCTAGAAGCCACTTTTTTGTATTTTCTATTGTTTCAATGCTTTCACCGGCATGACCGATTGACATTAGTGCTTTTACTTTAAGATTGTGCCTTTTTGCTATTTCAACAGCACGAGTATTGTCTTCTCGCTTGGCCATTTTTTTAATGTTCTTGAGTATTCTTTCATCGCCTGATTCGAATCCTGTCAAAAGCCAACGAAAACCCGCTCTATACATAGCTTCAGCTTGCTCATCTTTAAACAACTCTGCCTTTACAAAACCTCTCAGTCTAAATTCCTCGCCTAGTTCCATTTGCAGGTCTGTTATCTGATTTAATAAATCTATTAAATTCTTATTAACATTTAATTCATCATCATAAAACATGAAGCCGGTATAGCCGTAACTATGATAAAGGTGACGCATTTCTTCAACAATTGATTCCGAGCTTCGCTGTCTTATCTTTCTTAAGAAAGGTGAATTGCGACCTGAACAGAAAGTACACTTAAAGGGGCAACCTAGCTGCGCAATCAAACTTGTTGACTTCTTACCTGCTATACTATACTTATAAGATTCTACATCTACTAAATGTCTTGCGGGTAACGGGAGTTCCGAAAACTGTTGGTTTGTTAGAAAGTAAGGAGACTTACGATCGTCAGCGTCCACGATCCCTTTATCAATTTTTAATGCTTCAAATATAGTATATTCACCATCGCCGCAAACAAGCACGTCAAAAATATTAGCTAAGTTACTAATATCAATTGTTGCTCTGTCACTTTTTTCTAGTCCCTTCTTTACTTCTCGTTTACTAGCTGTGTTCATTAAAGTTACGTGTGGGCCACCTAAAATTAACTTACTAGTAGTCTTATTTTTCTTAATTACTTTTGCAATGCTTACTGCAAACGGTATCTGGGGTGTTGATGCTGTCAATCCAAAATCTTTAATGTGTTTGTTTTTTTTGCAATAATCTTCAACAACCTGCAAGTAATTGTCGACCCCGCTTAAATCTAAGAAATCTATCTTGTAACCTTTACTTTCTAAAGAAGAAGCAACCCTAAGTATACCAATGTGCATAAAGACTCTTTCATCAAGCAAGAATGGAGAAGGTGGTGTTATTAAACATACAGTATTCATTTTTTTATACCCGCAAAATCTATTATTTCTTTATAAATATGACATGTTTTACTTATATGAAAGTTTTTTGAAAGATTGAAAGCTGAATCAGACAATTGTGTATATAGCTGTCGATCATTTTGTAATATTTTAATCTTATCAAACATTGCTTCTTTTGATCCGCAAACACACCAAAGAAGTTCTTTGTGATTATATGTTGCGATTGCGTCAATGTATGATTCGTAAGGTGAAAAAAGTGCAGGAATGCCGTAAGAAAAAAGATTTAAAACTTTTGCACTAGGCTTCGTTATAGTATACGAACCACCGATTCTTTTATTTTCATGCAAAAAATTTATACAGCCTAAATCCAAATTAAGTGTTGTTTCTTCATTTGAGTTAATTGATGGTTGATTCTGGTACCAGTTTAAATTATTTTCTTTACAAAAGTTATGAAATGATTGACTGTCAGTAAATGTATCGCCGACGCCTAGGTATCCTATTGTTTTAATTTTTTCAGGTAATTTCTTTCTTTTTTGACCAATGTAATCCTTGTTGAAGTTTGTAAGGATGTGTGGAATTTTAAATATCGGTCCTTTAAAACCGTGAGTTTTCCTAATAATATGTCTAGATGATTCAGTATTAACTATGAGTGCATCTAAATTGTCGCGGTGTTGTATCCAATGTTTTTTTGAATCAACAATATCTAGAACAACTCTTGCGCCATTCTTTTTTACTTGGGATGACTGGTTCAGTCTATCGTACTTAACAAAAACAACTGTATCTTTGTCGTCAACACTTTCTGGATTAAAACTATTTGCAACACAATATTTAGCGTCAATTTTGTTATTAGTCATACCTGTTGCGGGTAAAATACCTCTTATGTATGCATTTCCTGCTGTTAAATTATCAATAACGAATACTATGCTCATTTTTCTCCTATAATAATTTCTTTGATTTGCTCAATGCAGATCCTATGACCTGGTGCATATCGTAGTATTTATACTCAGCTAGTCTACCACCAAATAGTACATTTTTACAATTATTATGTGCAAGAGACTTATATTGTTTGTATAGGTCATTATTTTTTAAATCGTTGACAGGATACAGTGGTATTTTTGATCTGTCCCAAGCATCAGGATACTCAAATGTGACAACAGTGTCTTCAGATTTATTAAATTCAAAATGTTTGTGTTCAATCGTACGAGTATACTTGACTTCGGGTGAAGTGTGATTAATCGCTGCATTCCCTTGGTAATCACCTTTCATTATCTTGTGGTCAAAATTTATCGTTCGGTACTCAAGTACACCTAAATCATATTTGAAATACTCATCGATCTTTCCTGTGAAAATAATTTTATCTGCTATCCCTGATAGAGACTTTTCATTCTCAAAAAAATCGACGTTTAACTGGACCTCAATCCCCTCTAACATATTTTTAAACATATTAGTATAACCACCCACAGGGATCCCCTGATAGCGATCGTTGAAGTAGTTATCATCGTATGTTAATCTAATAGGTAATCGCTTAATGATGAATGCAGGTAAATCCTTGGGATCTCTGTTCCACTGTTTTGTTGTATAACCCTTAATGAATGTTTCATAAACTTCATGACCAACTTGTGTCAATATCCACTCTTCTAAATTACTGGGATTGTCTATTTTAACTCTAACTTCTTTAAGCTTTTTTTCTGCCTCTTCTGGCGTAATTACACCCCAAAGTTGGTGGAAAGTCATCATGTTAATTGGGAACGAATAGATGTTATTTTTATTCTTTACTTTTGCTCTGTATGTGAAATGATTAAATTCTGTGAATCTATTTGCATATTCCCAGATCTGTTTATTATTCGTGTGAAATACATGAGGGCCGTACTTATGCACTTCAATGCCTTTTATTTTTTCCGTGTAACAATTTCCTGCGATATGTCTTCGTTTATCAATTACTAATACTTTTTTTCCGGCATCAGTTGCTTGTCTCGCAAATACCGATCCGAACATTCCAGCGCCTACAATAAGGTAATCATATTTCATTTCAATCACAAAAAGTTAGGATGTGTTTTATTCTTAATCTTATCAAGAAATTCATTTAAATTATCTCCAACACACAAGTGGGGACACTTTTTAACGTCTAAGTCTTCTAGAGCTTTTTTACGTGTTTTACCGTTCCATATTTCATCAAACTTTTTAAATTTAATATTACCTACCCAGCCTTCTTTTTTACCAGTCAATGAACAGCAAATGTATACGTCTCCAGTAGCAGTTATCGTTGTCGACTTAAAGGATTGAGCATGACACACGTTGTAGGATCTACATGTGCCTTTCCCACTCAATATTTTTTCATATTTACCTTCATCAATTATAACCTTGAAATCGTCTGTTTCATATGATTTTGCTTTCTTAAACAGCAGATTAAGTTCATTAGTATCTACAGACTTGTAGTCGTAGAGAAAACCAAAGCTAGGTCTTAGTTGGGCGTAATCAATTTTTGAATATTTGCAAACTTCAATAAATTTATGTAAGTTACGATCCATTTCTGGATATTGATTAGTGATATATCCTGCGCCTAACGTTGTCTTACACTTAAACATTCTTTTAATTCCTGAAAGCATTTTTATATTCTTGATTGTTCTTTCAAAATTCGCTGTTCGCCCATGTGTTTTTTTATGTGTTTCCTTATCATATGCATCTAATGATACACGAATCCAAGTAAACATAGGTAGTAATTTTGTCATATTCCATTTATGAAACATAGAGCCATTACAAATCAGACCTATTTCAAAACCTTTCTTATTTGTTAGTTCAATAATCTTATCAAATTGTTTATGAGTTGTTGGCTCTCCGCCGCCAGTATAGTTTATACCCTTAACACCACATTTTTTTAGACCATCAAGCAGATCTTCAAACAAGTTGAAGTTTAAACTGTTATTATCATTATGGATCAACTCGTAATCAATACAGCCCGGGCAATCGTGATTACAGACATTTGTCAAATCTATCTTTACAGTTACGGGACCTGTCGTGTCAGAACTATTATACCATTCTGCATATTTTTCTGGATGGTTTAAAACCTTGTTCGCGTTTAAAAAACTCATGTCTACCTGTTTGTCTAAATAATACAAAAAAATGATTTATTGTATAGGATGGGATTAATATAAGTATTGGTTCAAATAAGAGCATATTGCTTCGGGATTCCAATATAAATTGTAATATTCTCCACACAACTTTTGGTGTGATTCATAATCTAATATTATCTTACCGAGATCATTTTCCCAACTATTGGATTCAAAGTCGACTTCAGGAAAATGCTTTTTCCAAGAAAGTGCGTTGTCGTATGAGTTTTTTCGAAGTACTATGCAATTGGCTAAATAACTTTGGTCAACCATTCTTGATGTGTACTCTCCAATCCCTGGCGGGTTTATGATCACCTTGCACTGGAAACTCAACCTAATGTAATCAGAATAAGAACAAGAAGTATGCAGAACTTTAAAACGCGAACTATTTAGTTTATCAATAAGTGTCTGTCTTGAATTATTGTCAAAATACCCGGTGTTTATACTTCGCCCTGGAATATTAAAAGTTTTGTGATCTGTATGTGATATATCAGGCAAAACTGCACTTGGCTTAGGATATCGATACTTTTTATCGCTAAAAAACACACCTATGTCATATTCTTTTGGTAAGTCTTTGTATTGCTTTACGATATCTTGCTTTTTTCCATAAACATGATCGTAGAAACTATTATTAAAAGACCACTTAAAAAAAGGTACAACTATTCCGTTGTTTTCCTGTGCAATCTTAACAATGTTGCTGGTCCACTTACTTGAAAACGCAGACTTTAAAAATATAAAAGGTTTTCCTGCTGCGTGACTAATTACACGTCTTATGCGGCCGCAATATTCGTTAATTTTCAAATCATCATTAACACCGTCAGAAGTGTCTATATAAACATTTTTATCGCTACCAATAAATGTTGCTGTCTTGAGAATTAATTCTGAGCCTGAATATTTTATTCTGTCGTCTTCAAGGAGACTATTGTGGTAGAATTTAAATCTTTCTGGGTTATAATAACTTAGATATTGTACTTTAGACATAAAGTTACTCCGCTACATGTTTTATAACATCAATGTAACTACGTATTTGGCTCTCTAGACTAGTGTTGAAATTCATGACCTTGCTTTTAAGCAAATTATAATTTTTAATACAACTTGTCAATGCATTGTCTATATCTTCTAATCCACGATATTCGACTCCATAATCGAAACAATATTCATCAATACTTCCTCCTCCGGTTCTATATAAAACAGGTAGACCAGCTGCAATTCCTTCTAGTACATGATTTGCACCTGCTTCTAACTCAGAAGCAGTTAAGTAAAAATCAAAGTTTGGAAGAAACGCTGACAATTGTTGCATATTCATTGGATCTACTATTGTTATCCCTTCTGAAGTGAAATTATTGTTATAGCGACCGATGTAAGTAAATTCAACATCTTCTCTACTGCTTATCATCTTTCCAAAACCCTGGTATATCTCAAAGCCTTTCTTGGGGTTATCTGACCAGTGATGTGTAACTATTTTAACTTTATTTTTTAAATTACTGCTTTTATTCCTTTTACTATAAAAGGCTGCCATCGGCTTATTTTGTATTACAACATAGTTACTTTTATTAAACCCAATTGCTTTTCTTGCCCAATTACTGGGGAAAATAAGAAAGTCAGAATAGTTAATTGTTTGTCCAACTAATTGTGTTATTTCATTACCACGATGTGTACCTAGATCACCGACCCTTTGTATGACTTTAACTTTATTATTAATGTTGTTTTTGTAATTTATAAAGTCTTGATACCATATTCCTTGACCGTCTGGCTTTGGATCGATACAAAAAATAACGTCAATGTCAGGTTCACTTAAATCATAAGTTAGACTTATACTTTCTTCTTCTAAAATATATTTTTCAAGCAATGATAGTGATTTATTTCCGCCGCCCCAAGGGCCGGACACTGGCCTTCTATTTAAATACAGTTTCATTTTTAATTAATTGCCGGGTATAAATTTTCGTACATATTCATGGTCCTTAAATGGATATTGTTTTCTTCCTGTGAAATACTTTCTACTTGCTCTTTTTCCAAGAAGTTATAGATTAATCTTATTGATCGATTTCCAGGTTTTTCGGGTTGGACAGCATGTAGACCATTAGTGTCGAAAAGAATTGCTTTTCCATTTTTAGCTACTACATTTTTTACTTTTAGTATATTAAAGAGTTGATTGTCAAATGAGTTTGTTGGAAACAAAACTCGGTTCGAACCTAACAGGTATAATAGTCTATCCTCTTCAACTTCACTAAATGATGGATAGTATATTATTTTCACACCATGAGGTGCTTGACCTATCAAACTTCCATCATTTTTGTAGTAAGTATCTCGATGCCAATTCATATAACTGTTGTCATCTTCAACAATTCTAATTTGGACATGCGAAAGTGTCACGTTTCTAAATGTATATGCTCTTATTAATTCTCTTGCCTTGTTTTTTACAAGTGTATTGAGGAATATTTTATCATAGCTTATTACATCCGGTCTTAAATCAAAAGTCTTAGGATACTTTGTCCTTAATTCAAAACCACTTTTAACATTGCCGCGGAATATATCTAGCAAGAGCTTATCTAACTCTTCGTCAATAAAATCAATTTCAACAATACCTTCTTTGTAGAACTGTTCATTCTTGCTAATCAATTTAATCCTCTATTTTAGTTATTAATACTTGACCGTAGTCTATTTCATTGTCCGCTTTTCTTCTATCATCGAAGAACATTCTTCGATCCATTATAATAACCTCTTTGTTAAATCCTTCAATTTCATTTATTGCTCGAGAACACTCAATATCTTTTTGTTTCCGATCACCAAAAATATAATCGTCGAAAAGAACGTTTTTATTAAAACTTTTCTTTGCGTATTCCCAGTCGTTTTTTACTGCTTCGTACCTATGATCGCCATCAATATAGACAAAATCAAATTTTTTGTCTGGATTTTTACTATAGTAGTCGTCTGATGTTGATCTTACAAAATCAATTTTCTGAAACCATTCTCCAGGAAATATTTTTGTTAGCTGGTTTAGGAACTCTTCGTTAAGATTTGGATCGACAGTAGTGATTTTACCCTCAATACCATGATCGCACATTGCTTTTGCCATACAAAGCGTTGAATAACCTCTTCCAAAGCCAATCTCTAAAACAGAATTAAACTCTTTTTTCCTTGTCAGGTAATACATTAAAATACCTCTTTCGTAATTAGGTCTAAAAAAGCACCCAGCAGTTTTATATGATTGTTTATCCGGTGTTCTATTTTTCTTTGCTGTGTACTCACCAATTACATCAAAGTCACCCATGACAATATCTTCAATATAGATGCCCATATCTTTTAACTTTTCTTGAATCATTACTTTTTTCATGTCTAGTCTCCTTTTTCTAGTCTTATGCTGTCGCTATCAAAGTGTTGAGTTGAAAACTCAAACAATTCAGTATCTTCAATAGCTTCCATTCTGTGTCGTAAACCACGATATACATGAAAGTTATCTCCTGGACCTAAAACAATTTCTTTTGAACCTTCTAGATCATCATTATCAGAAAAATAAACTTTTATTTTACCGGACTGTATATAGAACACTTCATCCTTTTTAATGTGGTAGTGCCAAGAACACTTCCTGCCCTTTACAAAGTAAAGTAGTTTACCGCAATATTCGCTACAATTAACAATCCATTTTTCAAAACCCCAACCCTTTGGAACAAACTTAATTTCTTGTGTTGAAGAAGTCTTCATCTTTTATCCCTTTGTCATCGACGTACAAGTCACCTGCAGGCTTACCTAAAAATAAACTATGATATTTTACACCCCACGTGTCTAGTTGTTTAACTGTGAAGTTATAAAACATATCATGCGCGGCTTGGCTGTCATTATTTGATCTTCCCATACCTCGAGCTGTTTGGAAAATAATCTTATTTCCTTCTTCATATAAAGAATTAATCATTTTTATTCGATTTGTGTCCGGAAGTGCATTTTTGTAATCACTACCTGCTAAAGTACAAATTGTACCGTCTATATCAAACACATAAGTTTTCATATTCTTCCCTTTTAATTGTATAACAACCAAGTTTTGTTACACTCAACGCAGCGCAATTATTTGCTGTCTTTATCGATAATTTCATATTACTTGTTTCAAGCCACCTCACAACAAGTGCAGCTAAAAAAACGTCGCCGGCTCCACAAACATCGTGGACATCAACTTTCTTAACAGGAAAATGTTCAGCTCTATACACACAACCATCAGGACCTTGCGTTGTGATTACTTCATTATTATCGTTCAAACCTGACATTTCGCTTGTTTCTTTATCATTTATTTTTAAAATACAGTTTTGATAACATTCGACGTTTTTTCTTTTTGTATCAACAAATATACTTTTTGTCTTGAATGTTTTACATAAGGATGAAATTTCATAATTAGTTAGGAAGCCCTTATTGTAATCTGATATTACGACTGCGTCATAGTTTTTTAATTCTAATTCATCAATACAAAAAACACGAGTTACGTTTTCAATATCACATCTCATAATCTGGTAGTTTGATTTTGTGTCAATATAACGAATCTTACGTATATTTTCTACTTTATTTGTAAAAATATCTATACTAACATTTTCTGACATGGACAATATATTTTTATAAACGTTTCTGCTCATTCCTGATTTTATTTCTTCACTTGTTTTTTTAAGAACTGGTACGGGTGCTTCAGGACTTAACCTGTCAATACTACCAAAAACATATATGTCTTGACATGTCTCACCTATCAGTAAAACTTTGTATTGTTTTTGTTGTTGAGTAACCATCGACATAATTAAATATTTTAACCTCGCAAAGATCTCTTCCTACGACGTCTTCAGGGTTGTAATCACCCCCTTTTACTATAACGTCAGGTTCTAGATCTTTAATTAGATTATAAGGTGTATCTTCATTAAATACAATTACTTTATGAACATATTTAATACTTTCTAAAATAGTTTTTCTGTCTTGTTGACTGTTGACCGGTCTTGAATTACCTTTCAATCTTTTTATGCTATTATCGCTATTCAGACCAACAATTACCTTATCACCTAAACTAAAACAGAAGTTTAATAATTCAATATGGCCGCGATGTATGATATCGAAACATCCGTTAGTAAAGATTATTTTAGACATAATTCTTCTTGTACTAAATCTAGTATTTTTCTCCAGTCATAATTTTCAGCATCTTTTTTACAACTAGGACATTCAACTTTTAAACCACAGGGCCCGTGTGTCGCAATGTTTATGTTTATATTTTGAGGGTATGCTACCATTTTTTCTGACTGGTAACCAGTTATAACAACTACAGATTTTGTATTGACAGCTGTTGCAGCGTGTACTAGCCCGCTTTCTGTTGCAAGTAACAATTGTGATCTTTCTATTACAGCGATTGCTTGCCTAAATGATGTACTACCGGTCAAGTCTACAACGTTTTTTAAGACAGGTGCACCATGGTTGCCAACTTGCACTACTTTTATCTTATTACAGAGAGCGTCAACAATTAACTGCCACTTTTCAATCGGGTACTTTCTATTCGGTGTATAGTTGTCTTTTGAAAATGGTTCAATTGTTATATATTTTTCTCCGTTCAGCATAGACTTGTGAAAGTTTTCTGCCCAGCTTTTTTCTTTATTATCTAAATTGATGATGCATTTTAATTCGGGATTTTGTACTCCGTAACACTCACAAATTTGTTCTATTATATGTTTGTCATATCGATGAAAAGCTTTTTGGGGTGTGTCATTTTTACAATAATTAGCACTAGGGTTGTTTAAGATAAGTGGTAAAAGAAACTGGTTTTCATTTTCGCTTTCACCGACAAAAAAGTCAGAATTATCGTAAAATGATGGGCTTTTAATAAGTTTAAGAAAATTACCGTGTTGTTCAACAGGTAACATTTTTACGTTACTTCCAACGACATTTCTAATCGCTCGAGCAGCTGCAGTCCATGTCAAATAACCACCTAAACCCACTACAGTATACCCTTCATTATGTCAAAGTATGTATTAACACATTTTTCAAAATCATTAGATTCACTCTTTTTTAGATGCACAGACTTTGAAAAATCCATGGGTGGCGGCCTGTATAATGGAAGAGGCTTGTAATCCCATTCATCCTCAAGAATTGCAATACCATCATTAATGATTTCTTTTGTTCCTCCTGTTGAAGAACAAACAATTCTGCAGCCGGCTGATTGAGCATCTACAACAACATTAGGACAATGATCTAAATAAGCTAAGTGAATAAATGTTGAACTACGTCTATACAAAGCTAGAAGACTCATATAATCTAAATCGCCCATCAATACTACTCTGTCATTTATGATTTTTTTAGCATCATCCATGCCTAGCGCGCCAGCTATAGCAAGAATTGCATCCTTTGGTGCAAATTCTAAAAAATATCTAATATTTTCACTAAGCCTTTTGTGCGGACGCCAATTGGATGCGCAACACCAAACTTCTGTATTGACACCTAATTTTTGATCCCAATATCGTTTATTTGCTGAATTGATTAATTTTTCATCGCTTGCGTTAATTACAACGTGAGAATTTCTATGTTCTCCAAACCAGGCTTCGACTAAATTTTTGTTAAACTGGGACTGAAACACAACAGCATCGGCATTATTGTATGAATACTGTATTATAGCATTCTGTTTGTTATACTCTTGCTCGGAATTAAACCAGATACCATCTAATCGAAGCAGCATAGGTTTAACCTTAGGTAGCTGTTGTTGGATTAAACAGAACTCAACGTCTGCCTCTTCTTGGTTGCTAAGTGATATGCGATCAGATTTAACCAAGGATTTAAGTAGTGTACGTGTAAATTTATTTGGCCCACTATTAGATTCAGGGTTAAAGTTGTGCGTGAAGATTTTCAAGTTATATATCCTCTTGCTCTAACTAGTCTAATTGCATCCATTTGATTTTTTTCTTTCCAGTCTCTTACTTTTAAAGAGTTAGAATTTATCCTATATAAATAGCATATTTCATCTAAAAACATTCTTTTTCTTGCAAGGTACAATATAGGTAGATACAATGCTTGATCGTATCCTCTTTCAAACCATTTACCGTCCATGTCTTTAAAATTATCTCTATTGATCTTTCTAAAAACATTAACCTTAAATGTTTTTAAATGTGAACTTACCCATGGGTATTGGTACGGGTTTAGATTATCCGGAAGCTCTCTCGATATATTCATACCATTAATATCCCAAGTATGTGACGTCCAAAGGGCATCAAGTTTAGAATTTTTATTGTATGCGCTTAGAATTAATTCAACAGTATTTTCATTACAAATTGAATCGTCACCATCGAGTATTGCAATTACTTGTTCAGAATTTTCGTCATATGAATCTAAATGGTCGTAAATACCTTTCAAGGCAAATTTCTTTTCTTTGTGATTGATTACCGTTACTCTTTCTTTCTCATCAGATTCAGCAATACTAACTGCTATCTCGTAAGTATCATCATTTGACATGTCATTTAAAATAACCCAATTCCAGTTTGGATTGGATTGTTCTTTTAAAGATTCGTAGCAATCTTTTAAGTGAAAGGAAGCATTGTAAGTAGGGGTCAGAAAACATACTGTATTTTTCATCTAAATTCTCCTTGTAGCTTTAATATGTGTTGAATCTTGCAAAGATCTAACTGATTCTTTGATGTGACTTCTTCTACTTTCTATTTCAGAAGTACTTCTCAATATGTGAAGTGTATCTTCTTCTAAAGACGAAAGCAAAGTCAAATCTGCCAGGAAAGGATCCTTTTCTAATTCAGCTACTACCTGATTTAGTTTTTCTGCAAGTGTTCTACATTTAGCCCTTAATTCTACGTCACATTTGTTGAAAGACGTCTGACTCTGTATAAAAACTTGTGAAAAGACTTGAAATAAATTTTCTGTTTGCATTATTTACGCTCCTCAAGCCATGCTTTAATTAAGTCAGGATGTCCTGACTCCATTTTATACCAAGGTGTTGGGTTATTAAAATCTACCCTGCTGTGGAAAATCCACCCACCTAGTTCATTATCCATTTTTTCTGCTAAATTTACAATTTCAATATCACTAACTTCAGACCAGCGCTTATTAAAGAACATGTTGTTTTCAGGTACATCCTTAGTCGTCTTATTGTAAAGGCTAGCCCAATGCTTACTCCAGTAATTTTTGTAAGTAAAAATCTTTCTTTTTATGTCAAACCAAGAGTAGTGGTGAACAGTAGGTAGCTCTCTTGACGCTGCATTTATAAAATTGCTATAATTTTTTAAATTCTGTTCTTTAAAGTTCTTATCATTTAATATCTGTTGTCTAATTTGTTCATGTTGTGGTGTATAAAAACTCATGTGAGGTGTAGGTTGATAATTGTCTGTATGAACATAGTCACAACCATCTGATCCAATAGAGTAAACATTTCCTTTTTCATCATATCTTCGATGCTGGGCAGGAATGTCGTGAGTGATATGTGTATCATTCCTTGATAATCTCCATTTCCAAGGATTTACATCAACTCTGACCTTATCCTCCTTCCCCCAGTAATCAATTACAGGTAAACAAACAAGCTTTACCGATTTTGGTATCTGCCTGGCTAGTTTTTTAACCTTTTCGTAGTCATTTTCATGGACAACTTCATCTACATCCATCTGCCAACACCAGTCGCCTTTGCAAAGTGAACGGGCTACTGCCTTTTGCTGACCATCAAAAACTGCAAACCTATAATGGTTCCAGTCTCTTTTTACTTGGTATATCTTAAGCTTTTCTTCATGGATTGCCCAAGACTCAAGATTTTCCCATGTTCCGTCATCTGATCCGCCGTCAACAACTACGACTTCATCACAAAATGCTAACAATGATTGTATTGATTCTCTCCACGGGTAGTCACTTTTAATAACATTTTTTGTTGTTGTGTACCCGCTTAACATTATATCTCTTTCAATAAAATTAGATATCGTGTCCCAAAAAACTTGGGGACGCCCTAATAAATAAGATTCAACTTCATCAACATCACCGGCGAACCATTCTTCACTCATATGTTGTACATTATCATTAATCAACAGTTCTAAACCTAAAAGTGAAGCTTCAATTACTGTTCTTGGACATGTATCACCACCAAGAGGATGAAATGACAATCCGTGAAACTCTGATAGCGACTTTAATAAATCATAATAAGACAACCCTCCAAGTACTTCTACAGTACTTTCTGGGAATGTTTCTGTGACTGCGATTGTACTCTCTTCTACGCCTTTAATCCAACTATTACCGTCGATAACTGCCCAATGATTTTCATTCCAGCCGTTTTCTTCCCTTGCGTTCTTGAGCCTTTCAATGAACTCTAGGTCTCCAATTGAAAATATCGAGCTTAAAACTGTCTGTTTATTTTCTTTTAAAAACGGAAATCTTTCGTGGTAAATTTCAGATTGACGTTTCGACATCCAAAAAATATGTTCCGAACCGTGAAGAAAAGCGGAAATTATTTTTCCTAGTTGTTGGTCATGGCAGTCACAATTATTACCGGTTTCTCTTTTATGCAAGTCGATTGAACGGTACTGACAAAATTTATAATCATATTCTATAATCGCATAATGACAGTTTGCAACAATCAAAGGAATTAAATTATGATCCATTTCTCGATAATTAAAAAACACCCAAAACTTACTTGCGCCTTGTTGTATTAGTTCTTGTGTTACTTGATTTGATTTAATCTTGCAAGTTTTATAAGGTGACAGCTCAAAAAGTGCCCCTGTTGTTCTTTCAGCCCCACCACCGTATTCTTCAAGAAACATATCAGCTACAAAAACAACATCTGAGCTTCCAAAATCTTCCATATAATCTCCTACTTTATAAGAAATTATAATCTATTTAACGCAGAGATAAAATTGTTTTATTTATTGATTCGTTTTGTGTGATGTGATAACTGTATATGCTAAATATTTACTTCCACCATTGTTCCAGTTATTGTCTGGTTTTATTGCCCAAGCATAAGTGTCACCTGGATTAAAATTAGATCCACTAAAGTTTATTTGCAGCGTAGTGTTTTGAGCATGACTAGCTAAATTTATAAATACGTCTTCTATAAAGTCGGGTGAAGTGTCAATCGCTTGAGGATCTGTTCCTGGAAATCCTCTGTGGAAAGATGCAGTTATCCCGCCCAAGTCTGAGAGTTGACTAAAACCTGTAGTCCCGTAGGCTCTTAGACCTATTGTGTTAAAGGATCCAGAGAATACGGGCGCAACAAATGAATAGTATTGTATTGACGTCCCTTCTGTTTGTTGATCATCAGCAGGAAAGTATTGTTTAGCAGTAGAACCTAAGGATGCTATTACTGATCCTTTTTCTACATCCTTGATATAATCATTTCCTGACTTGTCATAAACGTTACCACTCAGCACTAAGTCGCCTGCTAATAATGTAACTCCTTTTGAATCTGCTATACCTTTTGAATTTACTGATCCACTAATTAAAACTCCCACATCGGATCCGTATGTGTTTCCACCAGTACTGAATCTCAAATCAGATTCGAAAACAGAGTTTAAAGAAACAACGGGTTCTGTAGTGGATGATGGTACTCTGATTCCCACAGCAGGCCCTTTTCCATTTTGGACATTTAAACCACTAGAAGCAGAAACAAAAGCATTTACAGTTAGTTGTGTTCCATTAAAAAGTAAATTAGCTTCTCCATTGACTGTATTTGTTGTACCTGTTGCAGTTATAATTCTATCGTTAGTATCATTATTAATTGTTATCCCGCCAACAGAATTTCCTGCGGCATCATAAATAGTACCACTTACGACCATGTCGCCACCAAAGACTGATGTACCTCTTGCAGATGTTCCTTTACTGCCTACAGATCCGGAAACGTAAAAATTGACATCTGGTGCAGCGGCTTCATTATATGAGTTGGCGCTACCACCAGACAAAATAAGCACTTGTGTAGATGTGAAATCAGACTTTGCTGTGTTGTTAGTGAATAATCTAATCCTGTCATTATTAAAAGTAACACTGGTATTGACATCGCTCTTGTGCACGATGCCGGTGGGAATAATCAGAGAAGCACCTTCCTCGAGGGTCACATCTCCTGTGAAGTTCGCAGCTGCTAAGCGCGAAGATCCGGAAACAACTAAGTCACCTGCGACAAGCGAAGCACCTCTTGTTGACGTACCTATAGACCCCACAGTCCCACTAAGCAATACTTTTACATCTGTACCGACACCTGGTTCACTTCCAAAGTCTGTGCTTAATAGTCTTCCTATAGCAACTGCATCTTCACTTGCATCAACAAATATTGCTGAATGATTTGTGTCGCCCTTTACGAAAAAGTCATTTGTTGCTAAAAGACTGTTATTAATAACGACGTCGCCCTGTTCATACGCAACAATACTGAATGTTCCGGATCCATCCTTTACACCAAAATATCTTCCCGTAGCTGAGTCGTTGTCGCTATCAATGGTAAAAATTATACTGCCTTCTGCACCTATTTGAAAATTATTTTCAGCATTGATACTAATTCCATCATTGTTACTACTTTGCATTCTTATGTTACCAGTAATAAATAAATCACTCTGCAAATGAGTTGCACCACTTGTGACTAAATCTCCTGCTACCAGCGTAACGCCTCTTATTGCAGAATCTTTTGTGCCTGTCGTACCACTTAAATATAATTTTACATCGGCGCCGTAACCAGGAACTTCAGAAGCTACTGGTGTAGAATCGAAACCTTGATTACCCAATATAACAGTATTATCATTGGCATCTACAAATATTGTACCGTAATAGTCGTCTGTGTTGACTCTAAAATCAATATCATCTCTATTAAAATTAAAAACTGTTTGTGCTGTTGAGAAAACGTTGTCAATTGTGTCGTTAATATTGTGGTAAATGTAACTATCGGACTTTAAAGTTATTCCGTCATCTGCGTCTAAAGTTATTGTTGCATTGTTTCCATTAATAAACTGATCATTCTGTCCAGGATTGTTGAATCTTAGACTGTTGTTGGCTAGTAATGATATATCGCCTGTTGTTTCTATACTACCTGTTATAAACAAATTACTTTTTAAATCAGATGTACCAGAGACAACAAAGTCACCTGTATTTAAAGTAGCACCTCTCGTACCAGATCCTCTGCTTCCAATTGTGCCGCTCAACAAAACTTTAACATCTGTACCCACATCTGGTTCTGAACCAAAATCTGTGTCGAATTTTCTACCTAAGGCAACAGCATCAGCACTAGCATCTGTAAAAACTAAACCGTAGTCGTTATCGCCTCTTACTCTAAAGTCAATAGTTGAAAGCCTGGCAAAATTAACATAAGTCGACTGGTTTTCGTATACAATAAAATTGTAATCACCTGAACCATCTCTAACTCCAAAAAAAGAATTTGATGTATCGTCGTCGGAATCTAGCTTCATAATGATGTTATTCTGAGCTTTTATCTCAAAAGAATTTTCTGTTTCAATATTTACGCCATCAAAATTATCAGACAACATGTGTATATTACCGGTCAATATTAAATTGCCATTAATATCTACACTTGGTGTGTTCGTGTTGACTTTAAGTACACTAGTACCATCTGCTTTTCTAAAAACTACAGATTCTGCTGAATTATTATCGGGTTCAACATACATGTTACCTGTCACAAAAAAGTCACCATCTGCAACTGAATCTACTTCAATTACTTGCCTTTCTGCGTATAAAGTTCCGGAAATAACGACGTCACCACCAAACAATGCTGAATTGGTTCTAGTATTATTAGTATTACTAATATTACCTGATACGAATAGAAAAACATCAGAACCCACATTGCTAAACATTGCTGAATCTGAAGTACCTCCTTCCCGATTTGTTGCTATAGAACCACTATAGATAGCAATTCCTGCCGTTGTACCGGCAATACTTCCCGTACCAATAATCTTGCTAGTTTCTAACTGGCTTGCTCTGAAATCTTTTGTTGCCATTTTTTTTATCCTTAGTTAAACCCAATAACTGTATAATACACTGTCCCAACAAATTTTTGAGAAAAATTAATTCTTGCTGTTGTTTTAGTCTTGTCTGAGATGAAAATATTTATATCAACTGATGTTGTTGCTGTTATTGTTGGAATGTTAATTAAGCTTAACACGCTGTAATCAACATCAACGTAGTCAACATTGTTAACTGCATCGCTACATGTATATATTCTAGGTAGATTTGATGACATCACTAATCCTGGGACACTACTTGAAAATTAACCTTCCCTGTAAACGGTGCGCTTGTTGCAAAAATTGCTGTTGTTGTTGTCACAGAAGTGACAAAAACATTAACATTTGCTGAATTATTTGAGAGATTATCCACAGTTACTGCTGTTACTATAGGGGCATTAGAAAAAGTAATTGTTGGATCTGCTGTTGTGAAGGTAAAAGTTACCGGCCCACTAGAGTTTGTAAAAGTGACATCACCCACGACCATCTTGAACCCTGTACTTGAAACATACTGATCGATTGGTTTTCTTCTAATATAACTATATACCTTTCTAAATCTGTTTGCGTCTCTCTTTTTAAAGATATGTGCTTTTCCCATGTTTTACCTCAAATTATTCTAGCTGCTACTGCAGATAAGTATGACCTCTCACCTCTTTTTAACGCTATGTGTGAGGCACAATCTTCATTTTTAAATTTTTCAGAAACAATTGTTAACCCGTTAGATAGTACATCAATATAAGGTGTGTCAATTTGGTCGACGTCACCAAGAAGAATAATCTTAGAATTTTCGCCCATTCTTGTTATAACTGTTTTTAATTCATGAATTGTTGCATTTTGTGCTTCATCCATAATCAAAATACTATTATTAAATGTTCTTCCTCTAATAAAAGATAAGGGCGCTACTTCAATTATACCTTGCTCTTTTAATGAACCAAATAAGGAAAGATTGTTATCTTTTAATCCTACACGAAAATTGTCCATAATAGGCGCTAGCCAAGGACTCATTTTGTCGTCTGCTGTACCTGGCAAGAATCCAATATCTCTTCCCACAGGAGTAATGTTTCTAGTAATGATAATTCTATCATAGTAGCCTGCTGTTACCAGCGCGTAAGCTGACATTAAAGTTATAAATGTCTTGCCACTACCAGCTAAACCTGATATTGTCACAAGCGGTAAGGAAACGTCTAATAGCGAATTAAGTGCATACAACTGTTCTCTATTCTTCGGTAGTATCCCTAACTTCTGGAATTCCTCAGAAAGTTCTTTAGCTTGATTAATTTTTTCTATTTTACCTTGTTCCCACCTTCCTAGAAATGAAGAGCTCCCGCCTTTAATGCAAAAATATTCGTTTGGATGCGGCTTTCTTCCCTTTTTTTCTTCACACAAGTCAATAAACTCCTCTAAGACATCGCCTTCTTCACCATTGCAATAATTATACAATCTACTAATAATGCTTGGATCATCAGCTTCAATGTCAAAAAAGCCCTTAAAGGCTTCTGAGTCTTCTAGGACTATCTTGTCTTTGTAATAATCTTCTGACTTAATACCTAGAGAATCACATTTAACCCTAAAGTTAATATCTTTTGTGATCAAAACAACTCTTGTGTCATTTTCCTCTTGCAAGTTTAATGCCAAAGATATCATTTTGTTATCAGCGTATTCTGGGTCCAAACCGTTTGGTACTTGATTAAACCCAGTCAGTGCAACCCTTATAGTCTGGCCATTGCCAATTTCAATACCTTTGTGTAAGCTACCTTGTTTTCTCAAGTCATCTAAATATCGATTAATATATCTTGCATTCTCACCGACTAGTCCTTTTTTATCCTTAAACCTGTCTAATTCATCTAAAACCACTAGAGGTATTAAGACGTCATTTTCTGGAAAAGAATGTATTGAATTTCGATCGTACAATAAAACGCTAGTATCAATAATAAAAATTTTTCTATCACTCATTTGTCACCTTTTGTTAATTTCAATATATCTAGATATAATACTAATTATTAAGATGGAGCTGTATAATAATGAAATGTTTTCAATACAACAACGAATATAATGTAAATTGCAAAAAACGTGACTGCAGGTACTGGTTAGATAAAACTAAATATCGAAATTGTTGCCTAGTTGCTGCTAAGAATGACAATGTCAGTGTCAACTCAGAAAAGTTTACTCTGCAAGATATAGGTGACATATTTAAAGTAACTCGGATGAGAATATGTCAAATAGAAAAAATAGCAATTAAAAAATTAAAAGATAAATTTTCTAATTTTGAATAAAAAAAAGGCCACACTAAGTGTGGCCTTAAAATATGAATGTTAAATTATAATTTATTCTTTACTTGTATCAAGCGAAGCCTTTACGATATCTGAAGCTAGTTTTTTTGCTTGACGCAAACCTTTCCTTGCCCTTACACCTGCAGACTTATTTCCTTGAGCATTCTTTACAACATCTGTTTGTAAAGTTTCAATTAGAACTTTTAATTCTTCATATTGCGAAATTAGTGCTTCATTCAATGACATACTTTCCTCCTACTCTAGAATAATCTTTGGTTTTTCACCGTCAATGTCATTTATATTATTAACTGTTTCTTCTGATTTGTTAATAACTTCTCTGTATTTTTTTAGCAAATCATTAATTTCTTTCATTAATTCGTTACTTTCTAAATGCAAACTTAATGAAAAAATTATGTCAAGCTTTTGTTGTTCTGATACACCAAAACCAACTATTTCTTTTACTATTTCTCTAGATTGCTGCTTTTCTCTAGCTAATTTTTCTAATTTTACTGAATAACTCATATATGCCCTCCAATGATTGTATTGTTTAAAACTTCTGATGTGATTCTAAGTCTATCCTCACTATTGATAGTCAGTATTTTTAAATGATAAACTTCATCAATTATTTCTCTTTTGAGTACTAAGCTTCTTGGATAATCTTTATTATCAATAATATCTTCTGCCTCTTCGTAGACATCGATTGTCGAGTTATATTCTAAAAGTAATTCACTTAACTTTTTAGGCAAGCTTAAAGAAACTTCCTTTATAGATCTCACACTTTTCAAGTCTTCTTTTCCTAACTTTATCTTAGATTTGCAGAATTCTTCAATAAGATGAGTTACACCACAGTTGTTGCAGTTGACGTACTTTGGTATTACTTTTGATGTTTTTTCATCTAAAAAACTGTACACAGCAAATTTATGATAAACTACAGGTTTTTTGTTTTTATATATGGGTAATACACAGTGGCATTCTATTAAATGTCGCTGACCAGGCATACTCTATTTTAAAGTGTTTTCAATCTGGCCTGAAGCTTTAATAAAAGAGTTTGTTAAACTAGTTTCAACGAAGTAACAAACCTTTTTCAAGTCTTCGTTTGACAGTTCAAAACTTCCTTTGTTTCTAGCATTCATCAAATCAGATACAGCTTGTTCTTTCATGAAAGAAACAACGGTAGCGACTGACGTCATTACTTGTGTTGTATCAATTACTTTTTTATCTTTATTATTTTTCTTAGATGGCATTCTCTACTCCTTAGGCAATAATTGCTTGAATATTATATATTTTATCTAATAAACTTTTCTTCTTTGTCTCTACAATATTAATATAGTCTTCGGGTATGTAAAATTTTTGACCTGAAAGACTTACTATTTTTATTCTTAATCTTAGATTACTTACAAATCTAAAAAAATAATCTATTTCTCTAATTTGATTTGTTTTGCTCATTAGATTGTCAGGTATATAAAAATTTATGCGAGAGCCTGTGAACATTTTCAATCTATTTTTTAGTATATCAGACCTAACATCAGGTTTTGTTTGGGCTTCTTCAATTCTTTTTCTAAGAAATTTTCTATGAACTTCTATCTGCTTATTGCTCGCAACAGGAGTAATTGATATGTTTTTCTTAGAAAAAGATATTTTTTCACCGAAAGACAGCTCTTTACTCACCTCTTGTGATATTGTTTGACCTAGGTCACTTGAGACTACACTACTGTTGTGAATAGCAGCAATATCATTAAGAACATTTAATGCATTTTCGTCATCAACACTTAAACAAACTGGATATACTTTAAATCTTCCCATAGCATTATTTTTTAAAATTGTTTGTTTGACTTCTTCTGACATTCCAAAACAAAAAATAACGTAAGGCTCTTTTGTTTTATTAGCTTTAAAAAATAAGTGATGAATTTCCCCAACTGTTTCAATGATACCATTTATAATTATAAATCTATAATTTTTAACATCTTCAATTGTCTTTTTGTTGTAGAAAATATATTCATAGTCAACATTAAAATTAAACTCATTTAAGCTTTCTACTAGTAAGCTATTTCCGTGATATTTTTCAATATTAATACTTCTATTTAAATTTGTATTTTTAAAAAGCCATTCTGCAATATTTCTTACTACTGGATATCTTAAATAGTTAGTAAACCTATTCTGTTCTTTTTTTGAGAAAATAATTCCTCTTTTTCCTATTTTTACTTTACTAGCATTGAATAGTTTGTGAAGCATGTAATCACCCAAATATGGATAAATTTTTTCACATTCATAATACTCTTTTAATATAATATTCTTCAAACAATCTTCAATAGGGTCTTCAGGTATCACATTTAAGTAGTTGAGTGCTGGATCAGTTATACTAACCTTATTACTATACAACACACTTGACTTATCAATAAATTCTAGAAAAATATTTTTTTGTTTTTCAAAAACATTCTTTAAGTTTTTATTTCCTAAGAATACTTCTTTTTTATGAATCTCGCCAGAGGTTGTTACTAGCATATGTTAATATCTCCTCAGCAGAATTTTCATTATAACCGTACTCTTCAATTAGTGTACCAATCATGTCTGTATATTTCTTTTTCTGGTCATCGTCCCGGGACTTTGATCGCGTCACTATTCTTGCAATATCCTTGACTGATGTTATCAAATATTGCTCTATTGCTTCCTTTAGTGGGCCGTAAGACTTGTAGTCTAAAGTTTCGCCTTTTCTCATTTTTGAAAACATATAAGCAGTCACATCATTTCTAAATCCATCACGTGCTGAACCTGTCACACTAATCATTTCTTCAATAGTTCTCATAAACTTTTCATCTGGGTCACGTTCTTCTCTAGTAATTTTATCTTTTGTTCTTGTCTTGGTTGTATAGCATTCGGCATTATCCAAGTATGAATCAAACAAAGATTGTGCTTGCTCTTCATATGCTGTAATAAATGCTTTAGCTATTTCAGTCTCTAAGATTCTAAGATATTCTTCACGAATTACTTTTTGCAATATTTCTAAGTAACGAGTTTTTGCATCTTCATCAATAATTTGCTCTTTTACTTGCTTAATCATTGAATCTACAACATTAATGGGTGTGATCATTCCATTATCAGAATCAGATAAAGCTGCGTCTAAAGCCTTCATAATAAATCTGGTAGAAATACCTTCCATCCCTTCATTCTTTGCCTCATCTTTCAAGTCTCTAATATCAACTTTCTTAACACGCCCCTTTTCAATAATTGCTTCACCGTTATAGATTTTCATTTTTGTTAACAGATCACATTTATTAGATGGTTGTAGTCTAGACATCACTGAAAACATTGATGCCACTTTTAAGGTGTGCGGTGCAATATGTGCGCCTCTAAAGTCTGATTTATCCAGTATTTTTTCATAGATTTTTTGTTCTTGGTGTAATTCTAACACGTAAGGTACTTCAATCTTAAGAACCCTGTCTAAAATAGCCTCGTTAGTGTGTTCAGATTTAAACCTGTTCCACTCTGACTCATTACAATGTGATAATATAACACCGTCAAAATAAAGCATATCGTTTTTACCGGGTGATGGCACACGTTTTTCTTGGGTTGCTGTCAACATTGTGTGTAAGAATTCGATTTCATTCTTGAAGACTTCAACAAATTCAACTATCCCACGGTTACCAACGTTAAACGCACCGTTAAGAGATAAGACTCTGGGATCATCTTCAGGATAAAGATCTAGTTTACTAATGTCTTCAGTTCCTATTAACACAGAGACATCCTGGGAATTCGCATCCATAGGCGGTACTACTGCTATACCTCTTCTTCCTCGCTGAGAAAATCCTGTTTGTTTGACCGGGAATTTTTCATATTCTCCGTTAAATTCATTCATTAGACGGTGACGACATATTGGACAAAGATCTCCTTCGATATGCACACCTAAGATATCTTCAAAGTCACCTCTAAGGCTTCTAGGTAAAAGATGAAGAGGTTCTTCTCTTATTGGGCAACCTTCTAGATAGTAGTATTCTTCAGCATCTTCTAAAGCACGCTTAACTGAATCAATCAATGCCGACTTTCCTGCTCCTACTGGACCCATTAAGAGAAGAACCTGCCGGCTTTCTTCACCTTTGAATGCTGCAGACTTTAAGAATCTCATCAGCTTATTAATCACTGATTCCATTCCGAAAAATTCTTTCTCAAAATATTGGTATGTTCTTATCTTATCACCATTAAAAATATCTCTGTAGTTTTCAGAATCAACATCTAAAGTTTCTAAGCCACGATCTTTAATCGTTTCATAGAGTCTTTTGTGAGCTAATTTTATAGACTCGGGTCTATTTTTAACTAATTCTAGATACTCAAGAAAAGACCCTTCAAATCTTTCTTTCTTTTTTGTATCTCTTTGTTTCTTAATAAGGTTTAAAAATTCATTTTTGCGTGCCATAAATCTATATCTCCTGTTTCATATATTAACTAATACGTTCTCAGCGTAAAATACTTAAATTTCCCAAACTTCTTCTTCAATAATTGTAAAAAGTTTAACTTCTTTGTCCCACATTTCTCTCACATGATTCATGACCTTATCAGCATAGTCTAAGTCTAAGTCACGGCCGTCATGTTCATGCTTCAAAACCAGCGTTCCGTCACTATCAACTCTATCTACGTAGATGTGAGGTATCATATTAATACCTGTGTTTCTAATCATTTCGTTTCTCACTGTCTTCCAATCATCATGATCAGTTACTTCTGTAACAACTGCACTGCCGTCTTTTTTGTTTTCATATGCAAAAAAGTTTAATTCTCTAAAATCTTCTTCGTCCAACAACATTCTTAATGCAGCTACGTCATCATGATTATCCCTTATTTCAAAACATCGCTCTAAACCGTGCTCTCTTTCCATTTTCTGGAAAATATAAAACCCTACGTGATAAGGATTGACACCACCTAGGTGGGGTCTGACAACAGCATTATGCATTTTTAAGAAAGGTAAGTGCATTGAATCTGGTAATTTTAAATCATGAAGTATTTTGTAGTGCCAAAAAGATGCCCAACCCTCGTTGAGTATTTTTGTCTGTATTTGCGGCATGAAATACCAACTATCTTGCTTGACTATCTCTAAAAGATCTAACTCCCAATTAGTAAATTTGTCTGGGTAGTATTCTGTGAAAAATGATAAGAGATCATGATCGGGTTTTAAAAGTCTTCTTGTTTCTAAACCTTCATAGTCTAGCAATATACCTTTTTCCTTGTATGTATTATATCTTTTAATCTCTCTACCCTTTATCTCTTTTCTAGTTTTTCTGGGTATTCCGTATCTATTTGTCTGGTATTTGATTGCATGTAAATTATCTAAGAAAGCTTCAACTTTTTCTTGCCCTATAGACGGATCTTCAATATAACTTTGTATTCTTTTTTTAGCATTTCTCATTCTAGAAACGATGTGGTCTGGATCTGTATCTTTAAAACACCTGTTATTTTTAAAAAAGTCACTGTGGCCTACGCAATGTGCCATAATTAATATTTGGAGATACAATGGATTTTGCATCATAAGATATGCAATTGACGGGTTAGAATTAATAATCATTTCGTAAGGTAGGCCGCTTTGACCCATATTATAATTCAAATGCGTTCTTTCAAAAGTCTTACCATAAGACCAGTGATTATAATGACTTGGCATTCCATGATATGACATGTGACCAATCATTTCATAGTAATCACATATTTCATAATTAATATCAAACCAATCTAATCCATAACTGCGAGCTATTTCGCATATCTTTTCATCCCATACTTTTAGATCTTTTTCTGAATATTCAGATAAGCTCATATTTACCTCCAAATAATTTAGAAAATTGCGGCCATATATCTTTCTTATCTCTAATATTGATAACTTTAAACTTTTCGCTCACTAACGGTTCAAATATTTTTGCCATTTCCTCTCCCCAAATTTTTTCTTGGGATCTTTTTATTTGAATATACCCAGCTAATTGGCTTATATTAACTAAATTTCTCATTTTTTCTAGAGCTTTAGGATTGTCTTCTGACCAATTTTCACCGTCAGAACAATGAAATGTGTAAATATTCCAACTTGAAGGTGAATATCTTTCTTGTATAATTTGTTCGGCCTTTTCTAACCCGGATGAAATATATGTTCCGCCTGATGATGCTTTTTTAAAAAAGTCGTCTTCATTTGTTTCTTTAGCCTCGGTCGTATGTGAAATAAATACCAGATCAATATTTTGATATTTAAATCTGATGAACTGATAAAGTAAGAAGAAAAATGACCTAGCTAAAAACTTTTTTCTCTTAGTCATCGATCCGGATACATCCATGATCATAAAAATAACTGCATTGGTGATTGGTTTTTTAGTAATTTCAATATGCTTGTACTTTAAGTCGTCTTCATGAAAAGGAAATCTTTCTCCACTATCCGGGTCAAAAGTGCCATTCTTGATAGCTTGATTCTTTCTTCGAATCTTGTTCTTAAGCGTTTCTTTCTTAGATAAGCGTGCATTAATACCTTTCGGGCGATAGCCTTTTCTCTTTATTCTCTCAGATGTCACAGTGTTGTTCTGTTTCTTTGCAAGTTCAGGTAGGTTTAAATCATCAAATAAGTACTTTGCTAGTTCATCTAATGAAACCTCGACGTCGTAGTAGTCTTCTCCAGCATTATTACCAGGTTTGTCAGGTTTACCCTTACCCTTACCTTTTTGTTTAGGTTTTCTAACAACTTGCCCTTTTTGTATATCTTGACCTTGTGCTGATCCTACACCTTTTGTTCCACTACCTACACCGTAAATAAACTGATATTCTTTTATTCCTCTTACTGGTATCTTAATTTTCTTTTTACCATCTTGACCAATAATACTTTCTTCAGCAACTATATCATGAATACCTTCTTTAATAGCTTTATCAATCTTCTCTTTGTGTCTTCTTCTATCTGAGGCAGATCGATCTGCAATTGTTTTATGATTTTTAAATACTGACATATAATTCCTCAATTTAACTTTAACTTATATAATTATAATAAATGTTAGTAATAAGGAAAGGTTAATTTAACATTAGTTATAAAAAAGACAAGGTACTTTTGGTATGGATGACAATAGAATATTAAAGATAATTTTAAAAGATTTACAAAAATTAAATGAAAAAAAGAAATCTAATGGGATGAGAAGCGTCAAAAAAGGTGCAGATAATAATCCTAAAGTTACTAAGATGGATTTTCTACCGGACAAGGTTTTAAATAAAATAGCTAAATCTAAAAACGAAGAAAAAGGTGTTGAATGCCAATCATGTGGACATGTTGCGAAAGGTGATGACACAAATTGCGAGATGTGTAAAGAACCTCTAAACAATTTAGAAGAAAAGCGCAAGAAAAGAAGAAAAGCACCTAAAAAAGATAGAAAAAACCCTAGGCAGTATAGCGCGCCACAGGGTAGTTCCAGAGATAAAGGTTTGGATAAAGCTGCAGCACTTTATGCAAAGGGCGATGTTAAAGGTGCAGCAAGAGTACGCAAAGCAATGGAAGAACCATACATGACAGAGTCAAAACAAATTAATGAATTAAATGAACTTTTAAATGATATGATTGAGGAACAGCTTTTAGACGAAATGCTAAATGACTTAGAAAATCACCTTGATGAAAAGAGAAAGCGTAAAAAGAAAAA
>Ga0209535_1000043_pt1 | contig 67949 bp, 90 predicted proteins | sample LinPmetageLP28_FD_184041 | JGI IMG/M metagenome (GOLD analysis project Ga0209535, IMG submission 184041) | Marine viral communities from the Pacific Ocean - LP-28 (SPAdes) (version 2) | ecosystem: Environmental > Aquatic > Marine > Oceanic | place: Pacific Ocean | collected 2009-08-22 | reverse complement strand
ATTACAGTACCAAGATGTAAGAAAACAAGTTTGTAAAAGAACTTCTTACAATACAAGTGGTGGTGTGCACTCAGGTGATGGTACTCCATATAGAAAAAACTATGCAGGTATAGGATATACTTATGACTATGCTCGTGATGCATTTATTCCACCTAAACCATATGCTAGTTGGACGCTAGATGAAACAACATGTTTATGGAAAGCACCTGTTGAGTATCCAGATGATGATAAAATGTATACATGGAATGAAGAAAATAAAGAGTGGGATTTAACAGAAGAAATAGCGGTATAAATGGCTCAAACCAAACCTAAAGCAGGACAATTTTACGGCGTATCTAACAATGGTACAGATGGAGAGTTTCTACAAACTGATGGTACGGGTGGAATGGCTTGGGCATCAGCAATAACGAATCCTACCATTACATCTGTTGATTATCCAGGAACTCAAACAGCAGCAGATCCTGCAGGTGGTGAGAGTGTTATTATTAATGGTACATTATTTGCTTCAGGTATTACATGTACAGTAGGTGGAACATCAGCTGTAACAGCTTTTAATTCTTCTACGCAGATTACAATAACTACACCAGCTAAAGCAGCTGGGCCTTATACAGTTGCTGTAACAAATACAGATGGAGGTACAGTTTCAGAAAATAACTTCATACAGTATAGCGGCGTGCCGGTGTGGTCAACAGCTGCAGGTACATTAGGTAATGTTTTAGAAGGAGCGGCAGCTTCTTTTCAAGTAACAGCTACCGAAGGTAGTGATACTATAGAGTATGCAGTAACTACAGGTACTTTACCAACAGGTTTATCTTTAGCAACAGCTACAGGAGCTATAACAGGGACAGCACCTGCAGTATCAGCAGATACAACAACAACATTTAGCATTACAGCTACAGATGATGAAAATCAAACTAGTGCTTCTAGATCTTTTAGTATAACAGTTCAAAACGATGCTCCTAGTAATCATTTTAACACTGTTTTGTACAGCGGAAATGGTGGAACACAATCAATTACAGGTTTAAATTTTTCTCCAGGTTTAGTGTGGATAAAAAAAAGAAACGCTACAGAAGACCACGCTTGGTTTGACACTGTAAGAGGCACTCAACAACAAATTTCTAGTAATTTATCAGCTGCAGAATATACTACTTCAAATGCTGTAAGTTCATTTAATTCAGATGGATTTACTACAGGAAATAATGGTGCAACTAATAATGGGAGCGGAACATACGTAGCTTGGAACTTTAAAGCCGGAGGAGCTGCTGTGGCAAATACTGATGGAACTATAAATAGTCAAGTTAGTGTTAATAATACTTTGGGATTTAGTATTGTGAAATATACTGGAAATGGCAATGCATCGGCTGACGTTGGACATGGTCTTTCTTCAATACCTGAACTGACTATTTTTAAGCAGCTTAGTAGTGGTGGTACAGGTGGCGGATATTGGAATACTTATTATACTGCAAATAACACTGTTGGGTTTTTAAATCAAACAAATTCTTTCGCAACTAACACTGGAGGTACTAATGGCTCTGTAGATATAAGTAATATGAGTACTACAAAATTTGGGTTTTTAGCTGGTAGTAGTTCTGCTAATAATCAAAATAATAGTGGTTCAGATTATATAGTTTATGCTTTCAAATCAAAACCAGGTTTTAGCAAAGTAGGCTCTTACACTGGAACAGGTGTATCTGGTCATTCAGTTGTAACAGGTTTTGAACCCGCGTGGTTAATGGTTAAACGTACAGATAGTACTGGTGCTTGGAATATACAAGATAATAAAAGAAACACTAGTAATCCACGCACAAGTGTTTTGCAAGCAAGTTCAAATGATCAAGAGTATACTAGTAATTCTTATGCTATTAATTTCCTTGCTAATGGTTTTCAAATAGTTAATTCAGATAATGGATGGAATACTTCAGGTGGTTCATACATCTACCTAGCTTTTGCAGCTGACGGTTCTACAACAACACCTAGTTTAGCTAATAGTTTTGCTACTGAGTTGTATACAGGGAATGGTGGAACACAATCTATAACAACAGGATTTAAACCGGATTGGGTATGGTTAAAGGAACGTAGCGGTAGTCAATGGCATAGTTTATATGATAGTATAAGAGGAGTTGGAAATAGAATTGTAAGTAATTCCTCTAATGCAGAAAATTTTGATGCTAACCGACTTACAAGTTTTAATTCTAATGGCTTTTCAATAGGTTCAGATGGAGATACTAATACTCTTAATGATACATACGTTTCTTGGAACTGGAAAGCAGGAGGTACACCATCTATAAACACAGACGGGTCAACTACAAGTTTAGTTTCAGCAAATCAAGCTGCTGGATTTAGTATTGTAAAATTTAGTGGAAATTTATCATCCGCAGGTAACATACAGGTAGGTCATGGTTTAAATGTTGCACCGGAACTAATTATTCAAAAAAATATTAATGGAACAGGTACATGGTGGGCAAGACCGTTTTTTTTAAATAGTAATCCATATCAATATTTAGGTTTATCAGAATCTGCTACTCTAGCTACTTCTAGTTCTTCAGATGGTACTATGTCAATACCTACATCTACAACTTTTGATAACAACTGGAATACTTCTCTTGGTAGTTCTTCTGGTACTCCTATAATAGCTTATTGTTTCACATCAATTTCAGGTTACAGCAAAGTGGGTTCTTACACCGGCTTAGGATCAGGTGGTCCACTTACTGTTAACGTGGGCTTTGCTCCAACTTTAGGAATAATTAAAAGAACAGATTCAACAGGTGGTTGGAGAATGTTTGATACTGTAAGAGGAACTGATAAATCATTGCGAGCTAATAGCGCCGATGCTGAATATGATGACACAAATAACTATATGGACTTTACAACAACCGGTTTTTATTTTAGTAATTCTCAAACGAACCCTGATATAAACGCAGCTGGAGGAACATATATATACTTAGCAATAAAAGAAAATTAATAAAAAATGGCTTTAACAAAAGTAACAAGTAACGTACTAGCAGATGATGCTGTAACAACGGGTAAAATCTTAGATGCAAATGTAACAACAGGTAAGCTAGCAACAAGTAGTGTTACTAGTATTAAAGTAGGTACAGAGTTTACAACAGCTACTGTATTAACACCAGCAGCTGCAATTGATGTAAATTATACGGCAGCCCAGGTATTTACATTAACACCTAATGCTAATACAACACTTAATATAACTAATCCTGTAATCGGTGTAACTAAAGCTATAGTTGTAACTGGTGCAGGTGGTTCATATACAGTGGGTTTTACAGTTGGCGGATCAGCAGGTACATTTAATAAAATATCTGGTGACTACGATGATACATCAGGTAAAAAGAATTTTATACAAATTACATGTGTAGCTGCCACTGAATTTTGGTATACTATATCACAAATAGCTTAAAGTATGTTTGGACAAAGTTTATTATCAGCTTTTGGAAGTGCAATTCCTTATTCCTTTGATTACTTAGTAGTTGGAGGTGGTGGTGGTGGTGGCGCTTGGTTTGGTGGTGGTGGTGGAGCAGGTGGATATATTGCTGCTACCTCAGGAGACATGGAACCAACTACTCCAATAACTATAACAGTTGGAAGTGGCGGCTCCGGAGCAACTTCGGGAAGTAACAATGCTGGTACTGGTGGATCCTCAAGTTTAATAGGCACTGGCATTAATGTGTCAGTATCAGGCGGTGGTAAAGGAGGAAGTTGTACATCAACTTTTCCTGCTTATTATGGTGGAAATTCTGGAGGATCTGGAGGATCCGGTGGTGCTGGTTCTGGATTTAGAGGTGGTGGATCTACAAGTGGAGCTAATCCAGATGGGAATGGAGCTGGTAATGCTGGGGGTAATGGTGTTTCATCTTATGCTGATGAAGGCGGTAGTGGTGGTGGCGCAAGCGGAAGTGGTACTGCAGGAAGAACAAGCTCAAGTGCCCCATATGCCGACGGAGGTGATGGTATTAGTAATTCAATAACAGGAAATGCTATTGTATACTCTCCTGGTGGAGGAAGTGGATATGGCTATGGAGGAAACACAGGGGCTTCAGGAGGAAATGGATTTTATCCACATTCTAGTGGAACTATTTCTCAATATTACGGAAATAGTGGTAATGCTAATACTGGAACCGGGGGTGGTGCTGGTGCTAGTTCTTACTGGGGTAATCAATCTTATGGAGGTAGCGGAGGCTCTGGGGTAGTAATATTAAAAATTTTAAATGCTAATTTTAGCGGAAATGCGCAAGGAACATATACAGCAGACACGACCTCTGTTCCTGGGTATACAATATTAAGATTTCATGGCTCCGGCACATATACAGTATAAAGCATAACATTACAATGAGTGATAAAAAAAAATTTAAAGATACCGGTGTAGGGAAATTTTTATTAGACAAAATTCCTAACATCGTTGGTGCAATAGCGGGAGATACCCCGGTTGGATCGGTTATTAAAGCAATTATAGGCGGAAGTGATATGTCAGAATCCGATAAAGATATTGCTTTAAAAAAATTAGAATTAGAGCGTGCTGAAATTGACGGCACAACAAGACGTTGGGTGGCTGATGCAAGATCTGGATCATTTCTTGCATCTAATGTTCGCCCTTTAGTATTAGTATTTTTAACAGTAAGTTATGTAGTAGGTTGGTATATGGGATATCCTTTAGACTCAATAACTTCATTATTAACAATCGTGATTGGGGGCTATTTCGGATCTAGAGGTGTCGAAAAAGTTTTTGGAAACAACAAACATAAATAAAAAAATGGACGAATTAAAAATATTCGGATTAAATATAGGAGCACTTTTAGTTTCAGTTATGCCAAACTTAAATCCTGTATTACAGACAATTGTATTAATACTTACAATAGTATATACAGTTTTAATGATAATAAAGAAAGCAAAAGAATAAAAAATGAAATACTTTACTGAATCTGAATTTAATAATTTTGAAATGATGGATGAAAATCTTTTAAGCATGTTAGATGACTTAAGAGAAGCGTATGGCTATCCAATTAAATTAACATCTACATATAGATCGCCCGATCATCCTATTGAAGCTAAAAAATCTAAACCAGGGGAACATGCATATGGAGCCGCAGTTGATATAGCTTGTTCAGGGGGAAAGGCAACTTATAAATTAGTTAAAGCTGCAATAGATGTGGGTTTTACAAGAATAGGTATAAGTAGAAAAAAGAATTTTGTACATGTGGGTGTTGGTTATCCCGATGCACCTCCTGTAACAATATGGACATACTAAATTAAATTAAATGGCAAAAGCAATAAGGAAAATCAGTATTGGTACTGATTATAAAAATGAAGCTATGCATTACTCAATAGGCCAGGAGGTTTATGGGGGGCATACTATTTCAGACATAATTGAAGAAAAAGGAACATATAAAATATTTATAACCAAAAACAAAGAAATATTACCCTGGAAGCATTTTAATGCTAACATGGCTATCTCAATTGAATACAATCTCGACTATTAAATGCAATCATTATTTGACTATATCATATCTACTGAAAATCGTTATAACAATAAAATTAATATAAACAATAAAGAATTAATTGTTAATACAGAAATTACCGAAAGAGATTATCATTATGTAAATCGTATTGGCACGGTAATTAAAACACCAGCTAACCAAAAAACCACTATAAAAGAAGGAGATCAAGTTATTGTACATCATAATGTATTTAGAAAATGGCTTGATCAAGGAAACAATGAAAGAAATTCCGCCGGTTTTATAGATGAAAATAAATTTATAGTATCATCTGATCAAATATTTGGATACAAAAAAGAAAATGAATGGAAAGCATTACCGGGATATTGTTTTGTAAAGCCAGTATTTAGAAATGATGAATGGAGCCTTTATACGGACATAAATCTTTATGGGGAGCTAATATACTCAAATGAAGAATTAACGCGTTTAGGAGTATCTAAAGGCAATGTGGTGGGGTTTACGCCTAATTCTGAATATGAATTTAATATTGAAGGTCAAAAATTATATCGTATTTTATCAAATCAAATAACAATCAACTATGGACCGAAGGAAAAGAGTAATTTCAGCAGCTGAAAAAGCATTAGTTGAATTAGACAAAGTAATTAGACAAACTATAGATTTAGTTGAACTTGATCCTGAAAAAGCTAAGATGGCAGCACAAGCAAAATGGGTTGCTATAGAAGATTCTTTAAAAATAATAGAAAAAATTGAAGAACTTTCTGAAAAAAAAAATAATAACAAAGAAAAGAAAACTTTTCTAGGTGTTGAAAATCGTATAAAATAATGTATAAACAAAATTTATATCATATATACGATGAGCATCTTAATGATAGATCAGTTAAAAACTTTAATAAGCATAAAAAATTTAAATATGGTTACAATAAAGAATTAGATTGTGTTATTATAAGTAAAGATGGTACATTAGGAGAAATATATGAAATTCAAGGTCTCAAGGTAGGTTTACCTAAAATTCCTCAAATAATTGAAGGTCAAGACCTTAAAAAAGAAAATCAATATTTTAAAAAAAGATTAAAGCCTAATTCACTAAACAAAATAAAAAGCATATATGATTTCACTAAGCATCCAGAAAAAAATAAAGAGGAATATTACCAATACATTGACGATGAATTTAATTATCGTAATGATGGTTACTGGTTCATGTGCAACGGTACCCCGTGTTACATTACAGGATCACACTATATATACCTCAACTGGACTAAGATCGACGTGGGGTCACCCGACTTTAGACAAGCAAATAGAATATTTTACTACTTCTGGGAGGCTTGCAAGGCAGATTCCAGGTCTTATGGAATGTGCTACCTTAAAAACAGGAGGTCTGGATTTAGTTTTATGGCATCATCCGAGTGCGTCAACCAGGCTACAACTTCAAAAGACTCTAGGTTTGGGATATTATCAAAGACTGGAGCAGATGCGAAGAAGATGTTTACAGACAAGGTGGTACCAATCTCCATCAACTACCCATTCTTCTTCAAGCCAATTCAAGACGGTATGGAGCGCCCCAAAACCGAGCTCTCCTATAAGATACCCTCAAGAAGACTTACCAGAAATTCCATTCGAGAAACACAAACGGAAGATGAAGGAATGGCAAAGGGGCTCGATACAACAATCGACTGGAAGAATACCGGGGACAATTCATATGATGGGGAAAAGTTACAACTCCTCGTCCATGATGAATCGGGCAAATGGGAAAGGCCCGACAACATCCTCAACAACTGGAGGGTCACAAAAACGTGTCTCAGGCTCGGTTCAAAAATAGTAGGCAAATGTATGATGGGATCTACTTCTAATGCATTAGCAAAAGGAGGAGATAACTTTAAAAAATTATATAATAATTCAAATGTCGAAAATAGAAATCGCAATGGCCAGACTACAAGTGGATTATATGCTTTGTTCCTTCCTATGGAATGGGGCTTCGAAGGATTTATCGATAAGTATGGGTACCCTGTATTCGATACACCACCAAAACCGGCTGAGGGAATTGATGGTGAACTCATCTATACGGGGGTCATTGAACACTGGGAAAATGAAGTTGAAGGATTAAAAAAAGATTCTGATGCTTTAAATGAATATTATAGACAATTTCCAAGATCTGAAAAACACGCTTTCAGAGATGAAACTTTAAATTCATTATTTAACTTAACTAAAATTTATGAGCAAATAGATTTTAATGAAGAAATGGTAATGAAAGGGCATATATCAAAAGGCTCTTTTGGATGGGCAAACGGCATTAAAGATACAAAAGTTATATGGACACCTAATGCTAATGGTAGATTTAGAATATCGTGGATTCCTCCAACACTTATGCAAAATAGTATTGTTATAAAAAACACATTAAAATATCCGGCTAATAACGGGTTGGGTGCATTTGGCTGTGATCCTTACGATATATCAGGTACAGTAGGTGGTAGAGGATCAAATGGTTCTTTACACGGGTTAACTACATTTTCAATGGTTAGTGATGTACCAAATAGTAAGTTTTTTTTAGAATATATAGCAAGGCCACAAACAGCTGAAATATTTTTTGAAGATGTATTAATGGCTTGTATATTTTATGGAATGCCTTTATTAGCGGAAAATAACAAACCAAGATTACTATATCATTTTAAAAGAAGAGGGTATAGAGGTTATTCTATGAATAGACCTGATAAATTAGTTGGTAACTTATCTAAAACAGAATTAGAATTAGGAGGTATACCTAACTCTTCAGAAGACATTAAGCAAGCCCATGCCTCTGCTATTGAATCTTATATTGAAGAATATGTGGGTAAAATTGGTGAAAACAATGGAAACATGTTTTTCCAAAGAACCCTTGAAGATTGGGCACGTTTTGATATATCTCGTAGAACAGCCCATGATGCTTCAATAAGCAGCGGCCTAGCTATAATGGCTTGTCGAAAACATTTATACCGTCCTAGAGCGGAAAAAACAGTTACAAAAGTTCCTTTTCAACTATCAAAATATAGAAACGAAGGATCAAGAAGTGAGATAATAAAATAAATATGGCAAAAAATAAAATGCAAAGTTACGCCTTTCCTACACAGGCAGTTTCAGATTCCATTAAAATCACAGTAGAATATGGATTATCTGTAGCTAAAGCAATTGAGCAAGAGTGGTTTAACAAAGACAATAATGGTGTCGGAAAGTTTTATAATTCTCGTCAAGAATGTCACCGATTAAGATTATATGCAAGGGGAGAACAATCTATTCGTAAATATAAAGATGAATTTGCAATTAATGGTGATTTATCTTATTTAAATTTAGACTGGAAACCTGTACCTATAATACCAAAATTTATTGATATTGTAGTAAACGGAATGCAAGATAGAACTTTTACAATAAAAGCTGTTGGTCAAGATAACATATCAACAGGTAAAAGAACTAAGTTTGTTAATGATGTTCAGCAAGATTTAAACACAGCAGATTTGCTTTTAAATATTGAAAAAAAGTTAGGAGTTTCAGCTAGAAATTTTGCTGTTAATGATTTGCCAGCAAACACAGAAGAGCTTGAATTATATATGCAACTTAATTACAAGCAAGGTATAGAACAAGCGGAAGAACAAGCAATTGAAAATATTTTTAAATGTAATAAATACGACGACGCTAAAAAGCGTATTGATTACGACTTAGCTACAATTGGTATTGGGTGTGCTAAGCATGGGTTTAATAATACTGATGGTGTAACCGTAGAATATGTTGATCCTGCTAACTTAGTATGGTCCTATACAGAAGACCCTAATTTTACAGATTGTTATTATTTTGGAGAAGTTAAAAATATAAATATTAACGAGTTAAAAAAAGAATTCCCTAATTTAACAAATGAACAAATAGAATCTATGACTAAAAAAGGTTCTAATTGGAATGTATATAATACTTATAATCCTCAAGATTATTATTTAAATGATTCATTATCCCAAAACAATACGGTTACGTTGTTATATTTTAATTGGAAAACATGGGAACATGACGTATATAAAATAAAAGAAGTATCAACAGGTGCTAAAAAAGCAATTGAAAAAGACGACACTTTTGATCCACCTGTAGATGAAAATACAAGATTTGAAAAAGTAAAACAAACGAGAGAAGTTGTATATGAGGGAGTATTAGTTTTAGGTACACAGGAATTATTAAAGTGGAAAAAAGCTGATAACATGGTTAGGCCTAGCGCAAATATAAATAAAGTAATGATGAATTATATTGCAAGCGCTCCAAGAATATATAAAGGGAGTATTAATTCTCTTGTTGCTAAAATGACTCCTTATGCAGATCTAATTCAATTAACACATTTAAAATTACAACAAGCTATACAAAGAATGACACCCTCAGGTGTTTATTTAGATGCTGATGGCTTAGCTGAAATAGATTTAGGTAACGGAAATAATTATAACCCTCAAGAAGCATTAAATATGTACTTCCAGACGGGATCTATTATAGGTAGATCGCTAAATGTAGAAGGAGATCCTAATCCAGGTAAAGTCCCAATTACTGAATTACCAGGAAGTGGTGGTCAACAAATACAAGTATTAGTTGGTGCATACAATCAATATATTCAAATGATTAGAGATGTAACTGGACTAAATGAAGCTAGAGATGGTTCTGATCCTGATCCAAATTCATTAGTGGGTGTGCAAAAATTAGCAGCTGCAAATAGTAATGTTGCTACAAGACATATATTATATAGTAGTATGTTTATTACTACTAGTTTAGCTGAAGCTATTTCTTTAAGGTTTAAAGATGTGTTAGAATTTCATCCAACTAAAGAAGCTCTGATAGATGCACTAGGACAATTTTCAGTAGGGTCATTAGAGGAAGTTAAAAATCTTAATTTGCATGATTTTGGTATATTTTTAGAACTTGAACCTGATGCAGATGAAAAAGCTATATTAGAAAGTAATATACAAATGGCTTTATCAAAAGAAAATATATTTTTAGAAGATGCGATTGATATTAGAGAAGTTAAAAATATAAAACTAGCTAATCAATTACTTAAATTTAGAAGATTAGCTAAACAACAATCAGATCAAGCGCAGGCACAGGCAGCAAGTGCAGCCCAAGCTAAGGCACAAGGAGAAGCACAAATTGCAATGGAATCTGCAAAAGCTGATGCTGAACAAATAAAAACAACTTCTAAAATTCAATTATCCACAGCGGAAAATGAAATGGAAATAAAGAAGATGGAATTAGAAACTAGAGCTAAAAAAGAGCTCATGCAATACGAATTTAATTTAAATGTACAATTAAAAGAACTAGAGTTAAAATCTAGAATGGAGTTAGCACAAACTAATAACGCATCAATGCTCCAGCGAGAAGAAATCAGGGAAGAAACTAAAGTACCTTCAGGGAAAATAAGTGGAGCACCTAATACAGATAAACCTGTAAAAGATTTTGAATCTAAAGGTAATGATACTTTAGGTGGATTTGACATGGGCAGATTCGAATCATCATAAATATTAAACAACTATTATATTATATAAAATTATGGAAAACCAAGTTGAAGAAAAAGTGGAAGTAAGATCAGTTGATACTGAAACTCCTAAATCACCTCAAGAAAAAGAAGCTGCAGTTTTAGAACAGGCAGTTGAAAAAGGCGAGGTTGCTAAAGAGTATGGACTCCAAGAAGATGGAGTCTATAAAGTTAATTTAGACAAACCCCCTGTTAAAGAACAAAAAACAGAAGAACTTAAACAAGAAAAAACAGATGCCGTTCAAGAGCCAGAAACAAAGGAGGAAGTGTTACGCGATGAACGATCCGAAGTGGGATTGTCAAGCGTGGGATCAGAAGTACGGGAAACCCCCGAAAACGCTGAAGAAGTTAAGCAAGAAATAACTTTAGAAGAAAATAAAGAAACCACTGAATCTCCTTTAGAATTAGTAAATGATGAAGAAGATACAACTAACAAGGTGGGAGTGGAACCAAGCACTAAAAGTGCCGAGCCCGCACCGGAACCTGAAAAAATATTACAGGAAGCAAAAACACAAGAGCTACCTGAAGACGTAGGTAAATTAATTAAGTTTATAGAAGACACAGGGGGAACTGTAGAAGACTATGCAAAACTTAATAGAGACTTAGACAAAATTGATAATATTACTTTATTAAAAGAATATTATGAATTTACTAAACCTCATCTAGACAAAGAAGATATTACTTTTTTAATGGATAAAAACTTTGCTTACGATAAAGAATTGGACGATCCGTCCGATATTAAAGCTAAGCAATTAGCTTTTAAAGAAGAATTATTTAATGCTCAAAAAACTTTTAAAAAAGTAAAAGACCAATATTATACTGATCTTAAGTTAAGAAAAGAAAAAGATATTGATCCAAAATACGCAAAAGCTTTAGAGTATTATAATAATCAACAGCAATTATCGAAAGAAGAAACTAAATTAAAGGAAAATTTTTTAAATAAAACTAACGATGTTTTTAACAATGATTTCAAAGGTTTTGATTTTAAGGTTGGAGAAAACAAATATAGATTTAAAATAGAAAATCCTAAAAAAACAAAAGAGTTTCAATCAGATATTAATAATTTTTTAAATCAATACTCTGATAACAAAGGTAACTTAACAGATTTAAATAAATATCATAAAGCTTTATTTACTGCACAGAATGCAGATAAAATTGCGAATCACTTTTATGAGCAAGGCCGTGCCGACGCTATAAAACAATCCGCAAAGAAAGCTAAAAATATTAATATGGATCCAAGAGCTGATGGTTCATCTGTAACTACAAATTCAGGTGATACGATTAGAGTAGTATCTGGGAATTCTTCCGACAAGTTGCGCATTAAATGGAATAAATAACAACTTAAAATCAAAACACTATGGCTTTTACTGCTGGCGTACCCGCCGCTTTACAACCAACCCAGACTAAAACACTTTACTCTGGGAACTACATTGATTTCACAGCTGCGGCTTTTGATCAATGGACACAACAATTTTTACCAGACGTATACGAAAAAGAAGTCGAAAGATATGGAAACAGATCTATTGGTTCTTTCCTTCGTATGGTTTCTGCTGAGATGCCTTCCACTTCAGATCAAATTATCTGGACTGAGCAAGGAAGATTACATACTAGATACGCAAACGTAATACCAAGAGGTAACGCGGGCGTAATGCCTGCCGCTGGAGGTGGACAAGCAGCTATTGGAGCTGGCGCTGCATCTGGTGCGGTACTTAATTTTGAAGTACCCGCTGCACAACCCTCAAGTTTAGGGGTTAGTCCTGCTACACAAACATCACAAGTAAACTTTAAAATCGGCCAAACTGTAATGGTTCAGATTCAAACAACTGCAACTTCTGCTGTTGGTGGAACTGGTGCTGTAATAAAAGGAGTTTGTACTAACGTTGGTGCAGGTGCTGGTGCAACTACAGGTGGACAAATGTTCCAAATTCAAGCATATGCTCCTCACGGCGCTATTGGTGCTGCAGATAGAGTAACTGCTATTGCTTATGGGTCTGAATTTGCTAAAGGTACTGGAAACTTTACTGAAAGCTTAGATCCAGGATATGCTACGTTTACTAATGCGCCTATTATCTTAAAAGAAAACTATTCAATTAATGGATCTGACACTGCTCAGATTGGTTGGATTGAAGTTACTTCTGAGAATGGAGCAAGTGGATATTTATGGTATATTAAATCTGAGCATGAAGTAAGACTTAGATGGGAAGACCACATGGAAATGTCAATGGTCGAAGGTGTGAAAAAAGTAGCCGGTGGTGCTGCAATTACACTTGGAACTTTTGGAGGTAGCTTAGCCGCACAAGGGGCAAGAGGTACTGAAGGTTTCTTTGAAGCTCTAGAGGCAAGAGGAAATGTTTATTCAGGATTTGGTGGACAAGCAGCTGCGCAAGCAGGTGGTGGTGCATTAACTGACTTTGACAACGTTCTTAAACAACTAGATAAGCAAGGAGCAATTGAAGAAAATATGTTATTCTTAAATAGAGAACTATCTTTAGAAATTGATGACATTCTTGCAATGCAAAATGGTAATTATGCTGGAACAGCTAACCACTCGCATGGTACATCTTATGGTGTATTTAACAACAGCTCTGACATGGCCCTTAATTTAGGATTTACAGGATACAGAAGAGGTTCTTATGACTTCTATAAAACTGACTGGAAATATTTAAATGATTGGTCAACAAGAGGTGGTTTTGGAGATGTTGAAGGTGTATTAGTACCTGCTGGTACTTCTACAGTTTATGACCAACAATTAGGTCAAAACATTAAAAGACCATTCTTGCACATTAGGTATAGAGCATCAGAAACGGAAAACAGAAAAAACAAGTCTTGGATTACAGGATCTGTTGGAACTGGTTCACCTACTTCTGATATCGATGAGATGAACATCAATTACTTAAGTGAAAGATGTCTTATCACACAAGCTGCTAATAATTTCGTATTATTTAAAGCTTAATTTTTTAACTATAGGATACGGGTCCTTCGGGGCCCAGTATTCTTATTATATATTATTTTATTATGACAACAAAAACACAAAAAATTAGCAGCACTATAGCTGTTGATGATAATTGGGAATATAAAGATAGAACTTATGTTCTTTTAGGCGAAAACTCGCCAGTATCTTATACGATACAAGCAAAACATACTCCTCGTAAACCTTTATTATATTGGGACGAAGGGTTAAAAATAAATAGAGAAATAAGACTTGCAACAAATCAAAGATCACTATTCGTAGATGAACAAGATGGATATGTAACTTTAACTCATATTTTATTTCAAGATGGTTCACTATATGTACCAAGATCTGAAACTAATTTACAAAAGTTATTATCTGTATATCATCCTTGGAATGGTAAACTTTGGAGAGAAATTGATTTAGGGAAAATGGCAGCAGACGAAATTGATGTTTTAGAATTTGAATTAGAAGCATTAGCTTTAGTAAAATCTTTAGACATTAATCATTTAGAAGCTATCATGAGAACCGAATTAGGTTCTTCTGTTTCAAGTATGACTTCAAAAGAATTAAAAAGAGACGCATATAAATTTGCTAGAAAAAATCCTGCATTATTTATAGAGCTATCAGAAGATGAAGATATTAAACTACGTAATTTAGCTAATAGGGCTACTGAACAAGGTATAATAATGTTAACTGATGATAATACAGTATTTAAATTTGCAAATGGTAAAAAAATACTTACTGTACCATTTGATCAACACCCATATGGTGCATTAGCACAATATTTTAAAACAGATGATGGAGTTGATTTAATGAAATCTCTTATGAAAAAGCTTACATAAGCTTACCTGATATAGGATAAGAAATTAATCCTATATCAACAAATTAATAATAAACAATAATAAATGGTTAATATAAATAATGTATACCAAACAGTTCTTGTAATAGCTAACAAAGACAATAGAGGATACATCACACCTGCAGAGTTTAATAGACTAGCCGATCAATCTCAAAATGAAATATTTGAATCTTATTTTAATAGAGAAGCGGCTTATGAAGGTAGTTCTGCATTAACAAGTGATTTCTCTGATCCTACTTTAAATGTATCAGAAAAAATTAATGTGTTCTATAAAGATGCTATTTTAACAGAAACTAATGGTATTCATGTATACCCAGATGACTTACGATCTTTAGGTGTTGTAAGCGTTAATGATGTTGTTGCTGATAAAGCATCACATTCGGATATTAAGTATATTAACTTATCACCTCTTACTTATCCTGTAGCTACTCAACCTGTTTATACTTTAAATTCAAATGGAATAAAAGTATATCCAAGTTCTGTAACTACCGGAGTAAGTATTGATTATTTAAAAAATCCTGTTAGACCTAAGTGGGGTTATTTAATGCCTACGGCCGCACAAATAGCGGCGGGTGTACCAAATGAACCTATTTATGATCCAACAGTTTTTGATCCAGCAAATGACAGTTATGACACACCAGCTAAATCATACAACTTCGAATTGCATCCTTCTGAATTTCAAGAGTTAGTAGTTACAATATTAGCATATGCAGGAGTAGTTATAAAACAAGCTGATGTGGTGGGATTTGCACAATCAAAAGAACAAGAATTTCAAGCAACTGAACAATAATGGCAATATCAAGAAGACCTTTAGACGTAGACAATTACTCAGCTTTAGATGGAGGGACTGGATTAGCAGTACCTGGATACTATAGAAGAACAAACCTTAATGATGTAATAAATAATTTTATTATAGGTTATGTTGGAGATGGCAAAACACTGCCTAAAGTTCCAAGATATGAAGTAGCCTTTTGGGGACAAAGAGCTGTTCAAGAATTTAATTATGATGTATTTCATTCTGAAAAATCAATTGAAATACAATTAAGTTCTACGTTACAAATGTCATTGCCCTCAGATTATGTTAATTACATAAGTTTAACTTACACTGATAATGCAGGAGTACAAAGACCTATATTACCAAGTGGCTTAACTAAAGCTAATCAAGGGGTTGCTCAAGATGAAGAATATAAATATTTGTACGATCAAGAGGGAAATATATTATACGCTGAAGAGTCTGAAACATTAAAAAGATTTCAAACAACTAATAATTTAGTTACTGTACAAGATACAATGGAATACTATAATGGTTATTACTACGGTGATAACTTTAGTTATTACGGTGCTAGATATGGCTCAACACCTGAATATCAAAATATAAACGGATCTTTTGTATTAGATTTAAGTGCAGGACAAATATATTTTAGTTCAGATTTTGCACAAGATACTTATGTTACATTAACTTATATATCAGATGGATTAGGAAATAATGGTAATTTTGATAATGTATATGTACCTAAAATGGCAGAAGATGCAGTATATGCAAATATGTTGTATAATTTAGCAAAAGTAAGACAAGCATCAATGCCTGCGGCTCCTCTTTACAAAAAAGAAGCCTATGCTAAAATGCAAAATGCAAAAATAAGAATTGCAAATATGAAGCTTAATGAAATGACTAATATTTTCAGAAATAAAGCTAAGTGGATAAAACATTAATATAATTTTATGCCAGAAATAAAAAGAATATTTAATGGCGGTAAAATGAACCGTGATTTAGATGATAGAATAATACCTGCGGGTGATTACCGAGAGGCATTCAATGTTAATATTGGGCAATCAGAAGCGTCTGATGTAGGTTCTATTGAAAATTTATTAGGTAATGAATTAGTAGCAAATTGTAATATTGCTAATGCTAAAAGCATTGGAGTGGTTAGTGATAGTAGAACTGAAAAAATATATTTTTTTGTTACTAATAATAGTACTTATAATGAAATAAATTCCGGGCAGCATGGGCTTTTTGAGTACGATCAAAAAACTAAACAAACTACAGCATTAATAGTTTCTCAACAATTAAATTTACATCAAAATTATCCTATTACTGGAATTAATATTGTAGATGATTTATTGTTTTGGACAGATAATAGAAATTACCCAAGAAAAATTAATGTAGTTACGGCTAGAAATAATGTGTCATATTATACCTCTGCTTCTAATATTGATAATTTAATATCAGTATGTAAATTTGCTCCATATGAAGCACCAACTTTAGTTGCTGCAACAAAAGAATCAAGCATATCTTCAACTTTTATGCAGGACAAGCTAATAAGATTTTCATATAGATGGCAATTTGAAGATAATGAATATAGTACTTTAGCACCTTTTAGCCCAATATTGTTTTCTAGAATAAATGAACCTGATACTATTAGTACTTCAATTGGTAATTTTGGAGAAATAGAAACATTTGTTAATGCAATCAATCAAGTACAATTACAAATACCAACTCCAACAGGTTATGGTATTAAAAATGTGGAGCTAATTTATAAAGATACTATTTCGGGCACATTGTATGTGGTTAATGATTCTGAGGTTACTACTGAGCCTTTTGTTAATTTTACTTATTCATCAACTGACCCTTTTAGAACATTACCACCTGATCAATTAACAAGAGTATATGATGCGGTTCCATTAAAAGCTAAAGCTCAAGATGTAGCTGGAGGTAGGTTAGTTTATGGTAATTTTTTACAAAATTTTGATATTCCACAAATAGCTTTTACTGTTTCAAGAACAGGAGAAACATCTGCTAGATTATCATCCAATTTAGAAAATCAATCTGTAAAATCAAGACGTACATATCAAGTTGGTATTGTTTTAGCAGATAAATTTGGAAGACAATCTCCTGTAATATTATCGAGCTCAGGAGTAGATACCGTATTTGTAGAACCAAACACAGGAGACGCTAGTTCAACTTCAGCTTTTAATGCATTAAGAATTGCTTTTGCTGATCTAACGCAAATACCTGAGTGGGCTTATTCGTATAGAGTTGTTGTAAAGCAAAGAGAACAAGAATATTATAATTGGATATCTGTAATTACAAGTGCTAATAACATTGAAAGATTAGGAGATAGTATAAATAAAATTCCTAGAGATCAAACAGCAGCAATACCACCAAGTACTTCTGCAACAATATCTCCTTGTAACGTATCTGTTTATCCTAAGTATGTAGATGGTAGTAATGTTTATTCGCCAACTGCAGGTGCATTAACGTCTGTACAGTCTATTGCAAATCCATCAGGAGATGCTTTAGTTACCACAATTAATAATAGCGGAGCTGCAGTTAGTTCAGGTTTAGCTGTATATGAAACAGAACCTGTTAGTTCTGAATTAGATATATTTTTTGAAACATCTACTGGAGGATTAGTATCTGAGCTAACCGCAACGGCAATTGATATAGAATTTTTTAATTGTATATTACTTACTTTTACAGCAGGTTATCATATAGAAATTAATAGAATTAAAGCAGGCTTTAATCAACCATTTTTTGATGTAGGTGTAAGAGCTTATGTGGTACAAGAAAATTTTACTGAAGAAAGAAGAGGTAATACATTAATACATTCTAGTGGATTTTTAAATTCAAGAACTGGTATAAATTATATAAATCAATTTAATGAATCGGAAGGTGGTTTAACTATATCTTTAGACCCTCAAGATGGTTCTGTACAAAAGTTATTTACAGATGATACTGCTATAAATATATTTCAAGAAGATAAAGTTTCTAGATCACCAATTGATAAAGATTTTATATATTCTGCAGAAGGTGGAGCTGTTCCAGTTACTAGTAATACACAATTTTTAGGTACAATAGCACCATTAGCCGGTCAATTTGGTATAGCTAAAAACCCACAATCTTGGGCAACTTATGGCTTTTCACAATATTTTACGGATAGTAATAGGGGTGTTGTACTAAGATTAGTACAAGGTCAATTGCAAGAAATATCAACAATTGGCTGTGGTGATTTTTTTAGAGATGCATTAAAAGCTTCTACACAAATTATAGGATCCTACGACGAATATAGTAGACTATATGAATTAACTTTAATAGGCTCTGGTTTTGATGGAAATAGTGACACAAATGCGGCTACTGCCTCACAAGGATATCTAACAATATGTTTTGATGATAGATCTGGCGGATGGACCTCATTTAGAGGGTTTAAACAAGAAGGAGGTTTATCATTAAATAATACTTATTATACATTTAGTGGAGGAAGCTTGTGGCAGCATCATAGTCCTAATGTTACTAGAAACAATTTTTATAATTCTACGACTCAAGAATCTTACGTAATACCTATTTTTAATGACGCACCATCTTTAGTAAAACAATTTAACACTTTAGCTTATGAAGGTACTGAGGGGTGGGAGTTAGAATATATAGAAACAGATATTGGTAATATTGGAACTATACCTACAACAGCAGATACTTTTAATACTTCATTACAATTATCAGGTTCAGCAGCTAATTCTATATTTAGTGGGGCTAATACGAGCATAAATAAACAAGGAGATCAAATTTTTTGGGCCATATTTGTTTCTCCATTAAATTCACAATTTAAATTTACTGACCCTATTCCTTCTCCACCTGAAATTATTTTAACGCAAGCAGCTGGAAGTAATTTAAATATAACATCACCTGTAGCAGTTACAGATGGGCAATTGGTTTTTCAAGTGTCCCATGTAGTTGGTTCTTCTAATTCTATACAAACATTAGATATTAGTGGTACCGGAGCTGATTTAGCTTTTACTGTTGCTTTGTTAACTGTAAACACAATAGATACTATTTCTAATTCAGCAATAACTCCGGCTTCTCAAATATTTAATACAGTAGGTGGTAATAAAGTGGAGTTTGTAGCATCGGCTTTTTCTAATTATTATATTGACAATAATAATATTGTAATTAATACCAGTGGTATGCCTGCCAGTACAAATGTTGGAACAACAGTTGCAGTTCAAAATGGAGATAATATTGAATATGAAATTCCAATTACAGTTCCGGCAACAGCAACCGCAGGAACTATAACAGTTACCGGGGCGGCAACTTTAAAACCAACATTAATATGGACCCCTATTACATTTGGTGCTGATCCGGGAAGTTTAAATACGCCTGCGGGTACATCTGCGGGAGTAGCATATTACATTTCGCCTTTTGATAATGCTAATTTAAGATTAGCTACAATTGTGTATACTTGTACTGATACGCAGGTATTAACTACATCATCACAAACTGTATCTTATAATGTAGGAGGTGTAACAATTACTCCGGCTTTAAGTAGTAATAATGGAATTTTAACTTTTAGCGTGCAATTACCTAACTTAACAGTAGACACAGTGGCTACAGCTACTTTAGGAACTTATACACCAGCAACAGCAACATTAGGAAGTATACCTACAACAGCAAATTTAATTACAGCTGGTACAGCAATTACAATTTCAAATACATGGAACGTTCAAATTTCCGTAACCCCTGCTGATAATGGGGGCTTTGGAACTAATTGGATTAAATTTAATGGTGCTAACGGAACAGCTGTTATAGAACCAGGAGATAGTTTTACAATTAGTGCTGATGCTAACGGTACAGGATCTTTAAGAACAGTAGACGCTAATATTGTTTGCCTTAACACTAGAATTCAAGGAGGTTCTTCACCTTTAGCCCCTAAAACAATAACAATAACTCAAGCATAATATGAGTACATTAATAGATTTTCCTTTTCAAAAAAAAGAAGGCAAGTTTTTTGCACCTATAGTTTCACAAGAATCAACTTATAAAGTTTCAGGCGGAATTATAGTTACAGATTCGACACAATTAGTGTCAGGTATTAAAGGTGCATTTGCTAAAATAAAGTTTACTTTACCTATAGTAAATGCATCAACAAAAAAAGAACTGTTTGCTTTAAACGCAGAAGCAGTTTATTCATCAACTTAAAATTAAATTTAATTATATTATATGTTAAGAGTAAGAAAATTACTAGAAACCGATTGGAAGTTTCTGCCAAAATGGTGGGATGCTTATAATCAAGAGCCGTGGATTTATACGGAAGATTTTAGAGAAATACTACCAGGAGCCTTTCAAGTAGGCCAATACGAAAAAAAACGTGCTGGTTTAGGTGGTTTTATGGTTTGTAAAAATGATGATCCTATTGCCGCAATGTGGTTAGGTATGACAAATTCAAACTGTGCTTTACCAACTGCTGCAATTTCAGATCCAACTTATAGAGATAAAGATAGAAACGAAGCAATTCAACTTTTAGTTACTTTTGTAACAGACTTTGCTAAAGATTTAGGATATAAATATACTTTTGGGTGGGCCCAAGAGGGTTATATGTTAGACTATTATCTTAAAGCAGGATACGAAAAATGGGATAAACCATCTTATGAACTCATAAAAAAATTATAAATGGGAGGAAAGAAAAAAAGAAATAGACAAGCTGCTGCTATAGCATCAGAAAATCAAAGTCAAATACTAGCGGACCAAACTGTGGCTCAAGATCAATATGATGCGGACTTACAAGGTCTGAGAGATTTTGAAGTAAGCGATTTTTACGCGGATTTAGGGGCAACTAACATTGATATGAATGCTTTAGCTTCAATTGATCCTAGACAATTTCAAGGTAACGCTGCTCAAGCTGGAGTTGCACAAATGGGAGCAATTCAACAAGGACAAGTAGGTCGATTAGGTTCCGCTCAAGGTTATGCCTCTCAAGGATATACAGGAGAGGGCTATACTGCAGCTGGAACAAATGTAGGGCCTTTAGCTAGAGGTGCCGATACCGGTCTTAGTAATGTATTTAATAATCTTCAAGTATCTACAGCTGGATCGGATTTAGCCGCTAGAGAGGCTGATCAATCATTAGCAGCGTCTCAAGATTTAGTTGCACAAACCGGGGGTGGGGGTGCTACCGCGTTAGCTGCTGCAGCTGCAAAATCTAAAGCGGGGATTTCTGCTGATATAGATAGACAAGTTAAAGCCAATGAAGCAATGAGAGCTCAAGGCGAGCAATCTTTACAAAGAGATTTATTATCACAGGGTAATTTAGCATCTCAATTTGATTTAGGACAACAACAGTTTAACGTAGGTGCACAAAATCAAGCTGCACAATTTGGAGCAAATGCCAGAAATCAAGCTAATCAATTTACAGCAGGAGCAGCAAATCAAGCTGCACAATTTGGGGCAGGTGCTGCAAATCAATTTGCTTTATCACAATTTGGAGCTGATAATGCAATGAGCCAATTTAATGCTGGCCAAAATAATGCAGCTACTCAATCTGTATTTGGTGCACAAAATCAAGCTAATCAATTTAACGCATCTCAAAGTAATGCTGAAAGAATGGCCGCGTATAATGCCGCTACTCAAGCAGACGCAACAAATGCTGCTACTATAAATAATGCTTTAGCACAAAATGCTTCTAATCAAACTAACTTTGATTTATCGCAAGCTGCTGGTCAAACGCAAGCTCAAAGCAATCAATATGATGTTCAAGCCAACCTAATGGATATATCTACTAATACTTTAAGTGAAATAGATGCCAAAGAAGCTGAAAATCAAGCTGTAATAGATTTAGGTAGAATGTCTAAAAAAACTTTTAGTGATAGAAGGTTAAAGAAAAATATAAAGCTCATTGGTAAATCTAATAGCGGTATAAATATATATTTATTTGAATATATAAATAAATTATTAGGCCAAGGTGTTTTTCAAGGTGTTATGTCTGATGAAATTCCTTCCCATGCAGTAATGCGTCATTCCAGCGGTTTTGATTGGGTTGATTACGATTTATTAGATGTAGAATTTAAATCATTAACTTAACAATATGAAAGATTATAATCCAGGTTTAGCTTTTCAAAAAAATAGTCCTGAACAAAAGATTATTAAAGATGCTAGAAATCTTGAATATGAAAAGCAATTTAAAAGAACATCAGAAGATAGATTAAATCAAGAACATCCTACCCCTATTGGAATATTTAAAACACAGGTTCAAGGTATTGCAAGAGAAATAGTAAGCAAAGCTAGTGATTTAACTAACAAAAAAAAGAAAGGTGAATTAGATAATTCAAAGTATGCAGCTGAAATGGCATCTATTGATCAAATGGTTAGTAGATTAGGGCAATTTGCTAAAACAGGTGAAGCTAATATACAAGCATATAAGACTGCACTTAGAAACGGCACATTATCTTATGGTATGGACCAAAACGACGAAGCTGTTTTAAAATCATTAATAAATGGTGATGTTGCATTAGCTATCGATGACGAAGGAAAAGTTAAAATGGAAGGGAAAGCCACTAACCCAGTTACCGGAGAATTTGATGTAAATATTTACGATTTTATAAATGTACCTGCTCCAGTTAATAGAATTAGACCTATTAATTTATCTTTAGATCCTTTTGTTAAATCACTTGGTTTGGATGCAAACGGACAGCCTATAACAAGACTTGATGAACAAGGTAGACCTATATATGATACAGGGGATTTCTCAGAGCACAAGCAACCCACTTTGGAATTTGTACAAGATGCATTAGAAACAGTAGGCCCATCAGGAGTTAGATCTTATTTAGGTGACCATATGAATTTACCTAATTCAGAAATAAAAAGATTAATGGAAAACATTAATTATAATGATGGGGAAAATAATTGGGATGATGAGGGAACTCAAAAAGTTTATCAAAGCTTAAATGAATACATTGGTAATAAATATCAAAGACAACGTAAGCCACATCCAGATACTTTAGCTGCAATGACAACTAATCAAGCGTCTCAAATAGCTGCAAAGAAAAATGTACCTTTACACAAGGATACGGTAACTATGGGTGCTCCTCAGCAACCTGTTATGATGGCCGCTGAACAAGAAGTAGTTACTCCTACTTCAGTTGGAATAACAGCTGAAGCTGTAACAGAAAGTCCTTTTAGTTATAAAACAAAAGGTAAAAAGAATAAAGCACTCGAATTAATTAAAAAATACTCTGCATGAATTTAGAAACAATTGTAAATAATATGATATCGGCAAATGAGCCAGAATCTAATATTGCAATGGTTATAAAAACTTTCAAACAAGTAAAAGATTCAAAAAATAAAAAAAATAGTAGTAAAATAAACTGCGAAAAATGTGACCATAGTTGGAAAGTAGCTGATGGAGGAAACGATTTATACACATGTCACGAATGTGGCCATAATAATAGTAAAAGTCCCCTAAAGCAAATAGAAAATACAGAATGTCCACAAGGCTATAGTTATAGCGAAGATGAACAAAAATGTATTCCTACACCCAAAAATCCTGTTGTATCAGAGGTATCTACAGATGGTACTGTTATTAAAGAAGATAAAGATGCACCAGATTCTTCAGTAGAATTTGAAGAATGGATTAGAACCCAACCTACGGTGCCAACTCAGTTGGAATTAGATAGAAAAAGAAAAGAGCTAGGTTTACCTTTAGATAATAGCAGGGAAGCTATTTTAAAAAGAAATAAAGAACCAGATGTACAACAATTAGATGAAGTTGTTGTTGTAGAAGGTGAAGAATATGAAGGTAGAGATCCTGCTCAAGTACAAACTGAAAAGGAAAAAAGATTAACAAGAAGACAACAAGCAGGTCTTGATTCCCTTGAACAACAAGTTTCGGATGCTTTGGGTCCCTTAAAACCCTCAGGGAAGGAATTGATGAAAATGCTTACCAATAGCACTAATCAAGGACTATTTTTTAAAACTTTATCTAATTTATATAATCAAGCTGGTATTGATACAGAAGCTTTGCAAAGAGAGAAAGATCTTTTAAATAAAGTGCCTAATGTTATTAATGAAACTTTAGAAAGTAATGAATTTTTAAAAAACTTCCCTAAGCTGGTTTTAGAGAATAATAAAGAGGAGGTAACACAAACACAAAATGACATTTATGGTGGATTACTAAATTATCAACAAGAGGTTTATGATGATATTAACAATAGCCCTGAAATACAAAAATTAAAAAACAAGTTTTTAAAAGAATCTGGTATTCCTTTTATAATGCAAGATGGTAAATTAGTATTACCGTCTAACATTGATACTAATTCCCCTCAGTTTCAGCAAAGAGAAAAAGAATACTTAAATAAACTTAATGATGAAATAGATAAAAGAGCGCAAGCTGTGTTTCAAAATGATGAAAAGTATGTTGAAGCTGTTAAAAAAGCAGATGAAGAATATAATGCTTTTACAGCTGATTTAATATCAAAAGCTGAAGATGAAAATCCTGTTGTACAGGAAATTTTAAATGGTATAAATAATACAGTAAAAGATAGAATACAAAGTGAAGTTGATGCAAGATCAAAAAGATATAAAGGATCTGGGTCTTTTGGCGATGGGTTTTATGAATTAACTTTAGCTAATTTACCAAAGAGTTTTGAAGATTTTCAAACTTTAATGTCTGGTAGAAATATAAAAAGACTCCAAAAAGATATTAAAAAAATTGAAGAAGGAAGAATAAATACATTAAAAGATGGTAGAGTACAATATGTAAACCCGGGAGGAGGGTCTGAAATATATCAAAGTATTGAAGAAGCTATTAAATCTAAAAGAGATAAAATTGATGAATATGCTGAAGATGCAGGGGAATCAATTGTAAAAAGTCAAGAGTATCAACAAGATATTGTTAATTTTGAAAACCCTGAAGTTTTTGATGAAGATGGTTTAACTGTAGAGGATTTTGGTAAAATATTAGGTACACAAAGTGTTCAAATGTTAGGAGCAATATTAACCTTAGGTGGAAGTACTTTAGTTCAAGAAGCTGGAGGTGCACTAGATGAAATCTTAGCACAAAAAGCCGCTTCTAATTTAGGTATAAGTATTGAGCAGTTTAATGCTCTTGAAAATAATGCAAAAATTGAAGCGCTTAAAACTGCTTTAGCCGAAGGTGAAGCAGATTTAGATACTGCATTAATGATAGGTGTTGCAAATGCAGGATTAGATTTAGTTGGTAATTTTATTGGTCTTGGGGCCGCAACTAAAGCTATACCAAAAGGATTTCTAAAAGCTGTACTTAGAGGAAGATATGATAAAGCAGCTAATAAATATTTAAGTCCACAATTACAAAATTTAGTTTATGCTTCAGTAACGGAAAGTGGTACTGAGGTAGGGCAAGAAATTATAAATGTTGGTGGTGTTGCTTCTGCTACTGGCCAAGATGTTATGAGTAAATTAATATCGCCAGAAGCCCAAAAACAATATTTAGAAGCCGGAACACAAGCTTTTATATCTACCGGGCCTATGATTGGTGGTGGTAAAGTAACTGCCTCAACTTTAAATTTATTAAGAACAAGTCCCGAGGGATTACAATTAGCAATTAATAACGCTGAAAATCAATATAAAACTTTATCTACTGAAATTAGTAACAGTAATTTATCTCCAACATTAAAAAGAGTTGAATTAGATAAATTAGATAATAATTTAGAATCAACTTATGATAGAATAGAAGCTGCTAATGCTTTTATTCAAAGTACTAAATTAAAAGATCTGAAAGGTGAACAAGCTGAAATTGCATATGAGTCAATAGCGGCAGCTGTACCTATTCAAAAACAATTGAATGAAGTAAATGCAGAAATTAAAGCAATTGAAGATGCCGGAGGTGTTGTTAGTAATGAATTATTAGCTACTAAACTTAATTTAGAAAAAACTCAATCTGATTTAAATAATGAGGTTAAACTTCAAAGAGCTTTAAGCTTAACTGAACAACAGGGAGAGGCGCTTATAGAAGTTATTAATAAATCTAATGAAGGTAATTTAAAAGGAAAAACAGTTACTAAATTTGATACTAAAGAGCAAGCAAAAAATGCTATTGTAAAAAAATATGGTAAAGAAGCACTTAAAAAAGATAATGTTATAAAATTACTTGAAGGAGATGAAAAAGGTATATTTAATAATGCTATAAAAATAGAAAATGATGCTTATATTGTTAATGAAAATGTAAGAGACAATATAAAAGTATTAGGTGATGCTGCTGCTGCTAATGCAGTAAACCATGAAGTTGCCCATATTTTAATGGATGGTATTTCATATACAGATTTAAATAATTTAAAAAAATCTGTTATAGGAGAATTAAAAAATAGTACTGATCCTAAAATGAAAAAAGCTTATGAGCAAGTAAATGAAAGACTTAAGGGTTATGCTGGTTTAGGTAAACAAAAAGGAGGGAGAACTGCTTTAGCTCAAGAGTTTTTTACAGCATTGTCTGACTCAATGATGGATATTGAAATAAATGATATTGCACTAGAAGATGTTAATATACTACAAAAAATTGGTAATTTATTTACTAATGCTATAAATACAACCGAGCCTGGAGTTATAGACTTTGGTAATATGGATGGTACTAATGCTTTACAATTTATTAAAAGATTTAATAATTTTGATAAAGGAACGGTAATTACACCTATTAGTGCTCCTACAGAAATTAAAAAGACTGAAAGGCCAACATTAGCTTCTCAACCTTTAACTAGTGAAGAGATAAATACGCAGGTTAAAGATATTAAGAAAGGCGAAATGACTGATGACTTTGCTGTTCAAGTAGCTTATGCTTATGAACCATTAGCTCAAACAATAGCAAAAGGTATATACAGAAATTATCCTGAATTTAAAGAACAAGGTTATACACAAAATGACTTTGTTGATGACATAACGTTTGGTGATCCTAAAGAAATAGGTGGTACAAACAGCTTAATGGAAATAGCTAAACAATACGATCCTAATAATCCAGAAGGTAAATCATTGGGTGGTTGGTTAAAAGACATTGGAACTCAAAGAGCTAAAAGAATTGCAGATGTAAGAATTGGTAAACAAAGAACTACAGCTGCGCAAACGGTAGAAACTAAAGAGTCACAGCAAGTGGCTGATAAACCAGCTCCAGAAATTACGTTAGATAAGCCAACAACTAAAGCGCTAGCTCTGCCTAAAGAATTACAAGAAGCAGGTGCTGAAGCTGCAACATTAGCTGCAGCAAAAGCTAAAAGTGATATTAGTAAAAGTCCTAATGCAACTCAAAAACAAAAAATAACCATGCGTGATAAAGCATTTACGCAAGTTATGAATAGAGCTGCTGGTAATGAAATAAAAGGATTAATTAGGAATTTAGGTGTTGACGCAGCTAATGATTATATATCTAAAAACTATAAAGCTGTAGCGGAAGCTTTTGTTAAAGACAAAAACATTAACAAAATACGTGATGCTAAAACTAAGGAATTATTACAAGGATGGAAAGATGGTAACATTACTAAAGAATCTGTAACAGGATACTTTAATGATCCTAATGTTAAAAGCAATACAAGATCAGATAGAAGGAATAGAGCTTTAACAGATGTTATATCATCAGAAATTATGAAACAATCTATAAAAGATTTAAAAGTTTCTGATCCTAAGCTAGCTGATGAATTTCAAGAAGAAACCGGTATTGTATTAGCAAGTAAGCCTTTAAACTCTAATTATGATTATAATCTTATAACTAGCACAGGTAAAATAAATAAAACAGGTACCAAAAAACTTATAAAAGGAATAAAATTTTTAACTACTAGGCCTTATTATCAAAAAGGTTCTTTGATGAAAAGTACTATAAATACATTACCTACAAAAAATAAAAAGGGTAATGAAAAAATATTAACAGCATTTAGGGATAGAATGAATTCACTTTATGAAAGTGAAAAAATTAATTTTTTAAGTGGTGTTGGTAAAAAAATTGGTAAAACAAAAGCTAGTGCGGCTATAGGTAATACAACTGAAAATATTGATCAAAAAAATATTAAAAAAATAGTTGCTGATTTTAACTATAAAGGGAATAAAGTATTTGATGATGTATTAAATCTTTTTAAGAAAGCAACTGAAGAAAATAATGCTTTAAAAGGTAAAAAAGGGCATATTTCAGATTTAGATACTACTATAAATTATATATTAGGCAACGCTATAGCAGAAAGAAGTGGATTTTTAGGTAATGGTGCTCAAATATATTCTTATGATATTTCTAAAGGCCCAATTACTTGGGAACATGCAGTACCTGTTAAATATGCTGCTCAGGTTATATCTGATGCTTTGTTTAACCCTTCTAGATTTAAAGGTAAAACTTTTGATGAAGTAATAACTGCTTTAAAAGCAAATTATAAACAAATAGGTATTTCTGATGCTTTATTAAAGGGTATAGATTTAACTAAATTTACTATGCCTTCTGGTTGGAATTTATTTAATGATAGCTGGACCGCTAGATATGATGCTATAAAAGATCAATTAAATTTAAGTGACCAAAAAGTATTATTAGAAGGTAATCAGCAAAATGTTTTTAAAGGCACTCTTAGTGAAGAATTCAATAAAATGATTGAAAGAACTAAAGGTGTTAAAGCTGAGGCAATATATTCTAATACTAGAGCTCAAAAATTGGGTGACAGTAAAGGCTTTCAAGCTTTTGTACCTTATTCTGCAGAAGATTTATTAGGTTTAATATATCCTACATTAAGCAAAGGGGAGCAAGGCAATAAAGATTTACAATGGTGGAAGGATAATTTAATGACTCCTTACAACGATGGTATGGCAGCTTTTGAAACAGCAAAACAAGCCGCCATGCTTGAATGGAAACAAATTCAAAATAAAATTGAAAACACCCCTGCTGATTTAAATAAAGAAGCCGTAAGAGGTTTTAGCAATCAGGATGCAGTAAGAGTTTATTTATGGAATGAGCAAAATATATTGCCAGACAGTAAAGATTTAGCAGGTAAAGATGTAAGTGCTTTAGTTAATCATGTTAATAGTAATCCTACTTTAAAAACATTCGCTGATCAATTACAAAAATTAAATCCTTTAGGTTATCCTGCACCCACACAAAACTGGGTTTCAGGTACAATAACTACAGATTTAGTTAATTTTGTAAATAATGAAACAAGAAATCAGTATTTAGAGCCTTATTTTGAAGCTGTGGATGCTATTTTTACACCTGATAACATTAATAAATTAAAAGCTCAGTATGGTAATAGATATGTAGAAGCTTTAAAAGATACTTTATACAGAATGAAAACAGGTCGTAACAGGCCTAGTGGAGCTAATAGACAAACCAATAATTGGTTAAACTGGCTAAATGATTCAGTAGGTACTATTATGTTTTTTAATATGCGTTCTGCTTTATTGCAAACCATATCTTCTGTAAACTTTATAAATTGGTCAGATAATAACCCAGCTAAAGCAGCAAAAGCTTTTGCAAATCAAAAACAATATTGGAATGATTTTGCAACATTATTTAATTCAGACTTTTTAAAACAAAGAAGATCTGGTTTAAAAACTGATGTAAATGCAGACGAAATTGCAGCAGCAGCGGCAGCTTCTACTAACAAGGTAAGAGCTGGTATTTCATTTTTACTTAAAAAAGGATTTTTACCTACTCAATTTGCTGATAGCTTTGCTATTGCTTCTGGTGGTTCTACATTCTATAGAAACAGAATAAAAGCATTACAAAAAAAAGGATTAAGTAAAACTGAAGCTGAACAACAAGCATATAATGACTTTAGAACTTTAGCCAATGAATCTCAACAATCTTCTGATCCATCTAGAATTAGTATGGAACAAGCAAGTCCATTAGGGCGTGTTATATTAGCTTTTGCAAATACACCTATACAATATACTAGATTAACAAAAAGAGCCATGCAGGATCTTGCAAACGGTCGTGGTGATTGGAAAACAAATGTTTCTAAAATAGTTTATTATGGTGTTGCTCAAAATATAATATTTACAGCTTTACAACAAGCAATGTTTGGAATATTGTTTACAAGTGATGATGACTTAGAAGAGTTAGGGCCTAAAGAAAAGGAATTTAGGGACGATCAAAAATCTAAAACTAGATTTAATATTGTAAATAGTACTGCGGATATGTTTTTAAGGGGATCTGGTGTAATGGGTGCTTTTATAGCTATGTTTAAAAATATGGCTTTAGAAGCTAAAAGGCAATTTGATAAGCCATCTAGAAGTGATTATACAGCGGTAGCAGATAAAATGTTTTCGTTATCTCCGCCTCTTCAATCTAAATTTCAAAAAGTACAATCTGCGGGTAGAACGTTTACATATAAACAAGAACTTGAAAAGGTTAAAACTAGAGGGCTTGCTTTAAATAATCCCGCTCTTGATGCTGCATTAAAAGTAATTTCAGCTTTTAGTAATATTCCAGCAGATAGAGTATTAAGAAAACTTAATCATATTGTTGAATCTACTGATAGTAGAAATGAAATATGGCAAAGAGTTGCTTTAATGATGGGATGGGGTGAATGGGAGTTAGGTATACAAGCCAGAAAACAAGATGAATCAAAAGCTTTAAGTGATTCATTTAAAGCTTTAAACAAATCTATTAGTAGGGCTGTTAAAAAACGTAAAAAAGAAGAAGAAAAAGAAAATAAAAAGAAAAGCCCTATTAAAGATTTAGAAAAAGGAGTTTTAGGTAAAGCTAACCGAGACGGCTCTATTGAAGTTGCGGAAGGTTTATCGCCCGTTAAAAGAAAAGAAGTTATTGAGCATGAAAAAAGACATCAACAAGAAATGAAGTCTGGTAAATTAGATTATGACGATAACTATGTATATTATGGTAAGAAAAAATTTGAACGTAAAAACGGCCAAATAGCACATGGTGGCAAATGGAAAACAGAAGGTGATCATTCATTGCCATGGGAAAAATTTGCACACAATTATAAACGAAAAAATGCTTAACAAATGAGTGAAAATAAATATTTTAAAAATACCGAAGGCAGAGAAAGAAAATCACCTATCGGGTCTACTGCGGTTAAACAAGCATTAGAAGAACAACAAGCTGTTAATGAAGATGCTTTAATTGCTAATGCAAAAAGTATTTATCAGCAAGTTTCTCCACCTAATGACAATAGCCAACTAAATGCGTATTTATATCCACCTTATACAAAAGACAAAAAAGATAAGGCTTAAATATAGAAATAAAAAAAGGGATAACCAAATTAACGGCTATCCCTTTATTTTTTTTTTAGAATAATAATCCAATTATTAATCCAGCAATTGGGCCTAATACTGCCCACAATTCTAAAAATCTAATTTTTTTTAGTTCCTTACCTGTAAAAACATTATCAGAAGTATCTAAAATTAAATTTCCTGCTTTTTCTTTAGAATCAATTAATTGTTGTTCTAAATCTTTAATACGCTTTTTAGCGTCCGCAAATGTAAATCTTTTTTGTGCCATATATATTTATTTAGTTAATTATCCATCACAGGATATACAGTTTGGGTCCATAGCGTTGGCCGCTATATCACCTCTTAAAACTGATTCCGTTCTCATATAGTATAAAGTTTTTATACCACGTTTCCAAGCTTCAAAATGAACTTTATTAATCCATCTTGGCTCTGCCTCAGCGGGAAAAGCTAAATTAAGTGATACTGATTGATCAATATAATCTTGTCTTATTCCTGCTTGTCCTACTAATTCTAATTGGTTTATTTCTTTAAATGTTTTAAATACATTTTTCACTGATTCCCCTTCCCCATCTTGGGTAAGTCGTCCTCCGTGATCGTAATGCCATCCGTCAAGTTGTTTAATTCCTTGAACGGATCCACCATCCTCCAAAATTTTATTCCAAATTTCCTTAGTATCAATACCAATTTTTTTAAATACTTTTTTAAGTTCTTCATTTTTACGTATAAAAGTTCCTTTAGCCGATTGATCAGTAAACACGTTTGCTGCCCAAGGCTCTATCCCAGGTGATAAATTACCTGCTAATTTACTATTTGATACGGTGGGCGCTACCGCTCTTAAATGCGTATTTCGCATTCCAGTATTAACACACCATAAAGGTTCACCATATGTCTCCGCAAGTGCCCTAGAAGCTCTCTCAGTCTCTATTTTAATCTTAGAAAATATTTCTCTTGTTTTAAACTGAGCTAAAAGCCCCTCAAAAGCAATTCCGCTTTTTTGTAATAAACTATGCCATCCTAAAACGCCTAGCCCTATAGCTCTACCTTTTTGAGCAGATCTAACCGCGTTGTCAAATCCTTTCATATTTTTAGCACGTTGTATAAATTCTTCCATTACACCGTCTAAAAACCATGTGGCCTCATATACTAAATTAGTATTCTTCCATTCATTATATTTACCTAAATTTAAACTAGATAAACAACATACAAAGCTATGCGATTCATCTGTATGAAGTGTTATTTCACTACAGATGTTAGTCATGTGAACTTTTAAACTGTTCGACTTGTAAGCATCTGGATTAGCTTTGTTTGTATTTCCTTTAAAGAGGATGTATGGCTCTCCAGTAGCTTTTCGTTTTTGGAGTAATCTTCCCCATTTATCCCGTGCATCTGTAGATCCAGCTTCGAGTTTTCGCATAAACTTATCGCCAACGACAGCACACTGATGTAAGTTAAGAGATTGCCTGTTGACGTCGCCTTTAGGCTCTCTGATTTCCAGCCATTCATCGAAGTCAGGGTGTTCAATATTAATATTAACGGATGCAGCCCCTCTACGTACTGACCCTTGATTGGTTGCGAGTATAGTTGAGTCATAGATTTTGCAAAAAGGGACAACTCCATCTGATGTTCCATTACCTGTTATATTAGCGCCGGCGGGTCTTATCATGTTTATACCAATGCCTACTCCGCCGCCGTGCTTTGCGAGTAACATCATTTCTAAATTTTTATTACCTATATCCATTATACTATCTGCTACATCAATACCAAAACAACTAATAGGTAATCCTCTATCTGTTCCAGTATTTGATAAAACAGGTGAAGCTAAACATAACCATCCTTTCCATATATAATCAAAAAACCTATTTTCTAATTCTGGTTTGTATAATCTTTTTGCAACAGTTTTAGCAACTCTTCTATAAGCATCTTTAGGTGATTCTCCATTAACAAGATATCCTCCTGATATAGTTTTTTTATACACTTCTGTATCTCCCCAATAAGGATAATCTTTACCTCTTACCCATTTTGTATTCCAACTCATAATAAATAAATTAAATAACCTATAGTTACATTAACATTAACCGCTACTAAATTCCATTGTTTAGCAATCCATACCTGTGGCGTGCACACTATACCACCTATAATATATGTGATAGCCCCTACATTGCCATATGCTAATAAATAAGGGCTAATCATTATAAAAGCTGTTCCAAAATATCCTAGCCTATTAGCTAGTCTTTCTTTAGCTGATAATTTTCTACTTTTTACTAAGCTTTCAAGAAATTTTTTCATTACCAAATATCTTTGAAATCTTCGCCTTCGTTAGCTTTTGAGTAATCCGTTGGCCGTATAGCAAAAAAATCGGTATGAGTATGACCACCAGTAAGATGGTAAAACCAATCAAGCTGTTCTGCTCCGTCTCTATCATATTTAAAGTATTCCCCGTGGTCCCTGTACCCGAGTTCTGCAATTTTTTCATTTAAACGTTTTCTTATAAATTGTTTTAGATCATATGCTTTTAAATTAGCTATGTCGCCTTTCTCAAACATTTTATCAATATATTTTTCTTCTGCATCAAGCATAGCTTGCGCTGAATACAAAATGTCTTTTTCACATTCTTTAAGTAAAGAAGGATCTTCTTGGCACATATGCCTAAAAAGCTGACATCCCATTTTAGAATGTAAAGATTCATCTCTTACACTCCATTTCATTTGTTGCCCTATACCTTTTAATAGGTTTCTGAGTTGAAAACTATATAACACAGCAAAAGCAGAATAAAGGCTAACGCCTTCAGCAAAGGCGCTAAAGATCGCAAGGCTTCTTGCAATTCCGGTATGGTTATTTCCGTCATAACTAATTAAATTATCGAAGCGTTTCATTGTTGCCTCGTCTTGTAAAAATGCTTCAAAATTTTCAAGACCTAATGTTTCATTTAAATAAGAATATGCTACTGCATGTATAGTTTCTTGTGACCCAAAAATCATGGCCATTTGTCTTATCTCATGTTTAGGAAACCATGAAACCACCTTTTGCGTCCAATAATCAGATACCGCACATTCAGTTTGCGCAAATCCCAAAAGTATATTTCCAACGAGGTTCCTTTCCCCGTCGGTGAGTTTCTCGTTCCAGTCCTTAACATCACCTGACATCGGAATCTCCGTATGAAGCCAAAAAGCTTGAGCTTGTTTAAGCCAACCATCTGTATAATATTCCGGATATTCAAATGGTTTGTAAGGTATTCTTTCTGTAAATAATCCCATTTATTTTTCTTTTTGTGTTTTTTCTTGGTTTTCTGTAACATCTTTTTTTAATTTTTCAAGAGCACTTTCATAATCAGAAAAGTTTTTAACTAATTCCATGGTACCAATTGATAAATCTTTTAAATTTGCTAGCTCTTGTATTACTCTGTTCATAGCAGCACCTAAAGCTTCTAGCTTATTTTGCATTTGAACTAATTTTGATTCTTTCATTTTATTACATTTTTGCCTAATATTAAAGGGCTTGCATCTTTATGATGATTAATTTCATAATGACTTTTAAATTCTTTAATTAAAATAGGTTTGTCTTTAAATCTTCTAGGATAATTTTTTAAAATATATTCTTCTAATTTATCCATAATATATTGTTATACACATTTCTACAAATGGTAAGTAGAACACATGTTCTACAAATGTTGGTTCAGGATAACTCCTAATACCAATTACTACTCCTGGATATAGGCCAAAGCTAAGCTCCCAGCCTGTCATATTTTTGTTCTTCATCTAAATAATATTTAAGCATTTTAATATGAAATGCTATTCTTTCTCTGTAATGTTCAGGTAATGTGAATTCCGTGTTTGTTATGGATTCGCTCAATTTCTGTAAATTTTATTACTTTTTGTGTTAATAATTGTTTAATTTCTTTTTGAAGCACACGCTTGGTATACATTAACCTTGATTGCTTCTTCTGCTTTCTTTGATCAGCGTTATCGTCAGGTCTACTTCCTTCTGATTTTGCGGCTTGTAAAGCGTCTTTCCAATTTTGTTGTTCGTAAGCCATAATTTAAATAATTTCCAGCGTATAGGAAAAGATTCATTTGCTCTTCCTTTACATTCTATTATATAGTCTTTTCCAACAAAGTCAGGTGTATACTTAATTCCCAGTATTTTTTTTTGCCCTCTGTTAGTATAGTCACCTTTTCCGTTTGCTTGTTTTTCGATAGCAATATTGTTAAAATTAAAACTTTCGATAAGCTGGAAAACTTCATTTTCATATCCTTCGTATAATTTAGCTTTTTTTAAAGCCATATATGTATACCGTTCTAATCCAGATGCAAATTTAATTCCATCATAAGTTATTTTTTTAGATTGAACAGGCCCTTTCTTTCTTTTAATTTTTTTCATGTGGTGGTTTGTGTCCATCTATTTCCATAATCCGGTTCAGGATATGCAGATAAAGTTTCTGGATCTATAACTTCAATATCATTAATACTTTCATTATAATCTTTTAATATTTTTTCTTGTAAAGCATCAGTTGTTTCCATCTTAAGCTTTTCAATATAATTAACAGCATCCATTAATTCTTCTTGTATATGATTTAGCCATTTATGTAAATTAGGTTCATCATCATGTAAAGTTACACCGTATTTTTTATAACCTACATTACTGCGTTCAGAAAATTTATTAATTACTTTTTCTATAATTGGGTCTCTGTGTTTACTCATCTTTTACAAATGTTCCATTAATCATTTTACCTGTTCTGTTTACTATTTCATTGTATGCATGATCTATACAATCTTCTATTTTAAATCCTTCTAAAGAAGATAAATTAGTTAATACTACAACCATATCGCCTATAGCATCTTTAATTTCTTTTTTATCTTTTTTTAATAATGCTTCAGCTAATTCGCCCGCCTCTTCCATTAGTTTAACATACTGTGTTTTACTATCACCATTTGCGGTGATACCTCTCGTTTCTGCCCACTGGCGTATATCCTTAAATGTTATTGTATTCATATGTTTTTGAAATGGTCCTGCTTCATAAAGAGCTTTATTATATATATAGCTTCTATCTTTAGAGAACATTGACTTTTTTATATTATCTAATATCCAATCTATTTTATCACTAGCATCAATAGTTACTTTACCATATTGTGTTTCCCATTGTAAATCAGCTATATGCAATGCATTTATTTCGTTATAAGGTACAGGAAATGTTGTTGTTTGATCAGTAACATTTACTTTAACGCCGTCTGCTGATACAAATAATTTATCATAAGGTTTTATATCTACCTTATACCCCAAATCTTTTTGTAATGTTCTTTCAGCTTCAGCCGCTTCTTTAATATTATCTGTTTCAAATATAATTTCAAATTCACTTCTTTTAAAGCCTTGTTCTTTTATAACGCGTTTTTCTATATTAGTAGTACAGCCAACTTTTTGGCCGGGTATATGATATATTTTATATTTACCTGTTTTTAATTTTATTGCCATATTATATAATTTAAGTTCCTACTGATAATTCAGCTTTTATTGAGGGGTGTGAATAATAATTATTAATCTTAATATCTTTATGTTCAGGAATAATTAATTCATCATTTATTATTTTTATACCTTTATTTAATTCTAATTTAGGCAAAGATTTCATATTTCTTGATAATTGTGTTTTAGCTTGGTCTAAATGATTATTATATAAATGACAATCACCTAAGCTACCAATAAGTTTGCCGGGTTTTAATCCCGCACCTTTAGCTAATAGCTCTAAAAGTAATCCGTACATAGCTATATCATAAGGTAAACCTAAAAATACATCTGCTGATCTTTGTTGCCACATTAAATCTACGTGTGTAGCATTACAATATACTTGAAAACCATAGTGGCATGGAGGAAGTACCATATCCCCATTATCAGCAGGATTCCACGCCATAACCAGTAATCTACGTGAGGTCGGTTCAGCTTTAATGCCTCTGACAAGGTCAGCCAACTGATCGACACCACCAAAATAACGCCACTGATGGCCATATATAGGGCCCAGTGTTCCATCTTTTCTCCCAGATCTTTTGTAGTCGCCATCCCAGTAAGTAACCCCGTTATCACGGAGATAATTAATATCGGTACGACCATTGCTAATCCATAATAATTCCGTAAGCGCATGATTAAAAAATATTTTTTTAGTTGTTAATAAAGGAAACCCTAAAGCCATATCGTGATGAATCATTCTTCCAAATACACTTAAAGTTCCTGTTTTAGTTCTATCTTTTTTAGGTTTACCGCCATATAATATGCCAGCCATTAATCCTAAATATTCTTCTTCTATATTTATCATCCTATATTATTATCACTTTTATTATTATTTTGTAACGTATTTTTATCATAATAATATCTTTTCATTCTTTCTAATTCAATAAGTATTGAATGACAATCATAAACGTTTGGCGATAAATAACCTTTTTCACCCTTTTTATAAGGACCTAAACGAACTTCAATTCTCCATTCTTCCGGTCTAGGCCCTCTTTCTGTAGGTACAGGGCTAATTCTTATATTATTATTAATACAATATGTATCCCATTTTATATAATCTTTATGAGGAGTATAACAATTATTATAAGCATAATTTAATCCTTTATGATTACTTTTTTTTCTTAATCCACTTCCCATGGTAAACTATTTTGGTTATTGTTTTCTATAGGTTTATAATCACCGCTTATATGATCCCATCTAAAATGTGCTTCAGCTTGATTTTCACCTAAATTTTGAAATTTAACTTTAAGAACTTTAACCTTAACTGTTTTATTAGTATAATCGCGATGAACAAGTAAACCGTGATAGCTAGCATCATACCATTCACCACCTCCTTTAATACTATACATATTAGGCTCTTCAATTTCTCCATTTTCTTTTTTATACATTTTAGTGGGATGTGCAACAACTATAACAAGAACATCATATTTTTTAGCAAACGCTTCAATTCTCGTTAAGTACTCCATTGTTGCATCTGGTATGCTCATTTTTTCAGCTCCATGCATTTTTACTTTATTATATGGATCTATAACTAAACATTTTATGCCTTTTCTTTTTACAAGTTCCGCACCTTTTAAAAGGACTGAATCTAAATCATATCTTTCATTTTCAATAAAATAAAAATTATCATTAACTAATTCAGTTACTTGATTCCATTTTTCTGTGCCAATATCAACTTTACTTGGCATCCAATCACCTAATTTTCTTATTAGTTTATGTGCATGTAAAAATGTAGGTTTATTTTCCGGCGATGCAAATGCTGTTTTCCATCCATATTTTAATTGGTACCCCACAACCATTCTATCCACAAAATCAGACTTACCACTACTAGGTACTCCTGTAACTGTAATAAACTGCCCTGTGTAAGTACTAAAGATGTCATCAAAGTTATTAAGACCGACTTGATAACCAGGCTTAAACCCTTCATGAATAAATTCTTGTAATTCTTCATCTATATCATTTAATGTTACTACGTTTTCAAGAGGAACAGGAACAGCTTGATCAACAAGACGCTTGAGCATAGAAGGCCCATAACTATTAAGATACTCGTTAGCATCCTTAGCGCCTTTAAAGTCAATTGTATAGCATATTTCCGCTCCAAATCTACGTATAAGTTCTTGCTGAAGGTTTTGACCGGCTTCATCTGAATCGACTGCGAGTATAATTTTGGATTTGTCATCAAAATACTCAATGCAGTTGTCAAGGTAATCAAGGTTAAGGCGATTAAGAGTAGCTCCGTTTGGAACACTGACCACAGAATCGACCTTAGCATCCATAAAAGATAAAGCGTCCATCTCACCTTCCACAATAACAATATACTCATGGCCCACAGTGCTATCAATATTATAGAATACTTTTTCTGCACCTTTAACCAATTTAAAGTTTTTTCTACCATCTCTATATTTTATATTTATTAATTCATTATTAATGAAATAATTAAATTGAATAGTATTTACTTCTTTGCTTTCTTGAGGCATCCATTCAAGACCCTCAGTTATTTTAGCCTTTATTAAAGTTTTTTGAGATATACCTCTGCTCTCAAACCATTTTACAGCATTATCACTTAATAATACCATATTTTTCCACTCAGGTTTAGTATACACTTTATGTGCATCACCACCTTTGCGTTTAAATGTATGTAATTGAAATACTTCATCACAATTCATACAAGTTCCGAGACCACGTTCCCAATCGTACATAGCGCATTTAGCTTTACGATTCTCAGGTTTTCTATCGTGAGAGCAAAGAGGGCAAACACCCTCTTTTTTTCCCACTGATAAATCATACTGATTGAACTGATCAATAGTAAAACCGTTGATCTCTGTTATATTCATATTAAAATGGTAAATCTGGTTCAGCTTCTACTACTGGTGCAGCCTGTGGTTGATCTTCTCTTGGAGCTACATTTACGTTATCTCCATTAGTCCAAACCACTTTAGCATTGCCTAAAAATGTTTTAGGTTGTTTAGCATCTCTTTCATCTTTGGTTTGTTCAGTTTGAATATAACCTGAATCACCATATTGACCAACTTCATCATTTAATACGATTGTAATAGGGTAGTATTTACCTTTTTTACCTTCATAAATTTTAGACTTATCAATTTTAGTTAAGTCTATACTAGATGATATAATACTTGCCATTAGTATGCAGTTAAAGTATTAAACATTCTTTTCATCTGAGGCTTAGATGCTCCAGATACTCTTCTTAAGTTATCAACTGCTTTTACATGAGATTGATTACTATAGAAGTTTTTTTCGCTTGTAGTGACTCCTGTTACGTCACAAGTTCTTTTTTTAGTTCTTGCCATAATATAAAATTTAATTAATTAAAGTGTTTTGGAGATATAATATTGGCTAAAATCTCCGTCGCCATTTACAAAAAATTCGTTATATGCTTGTACTGCTAATGCAACCTTGTTTGATCCAGATTGCAAAAATTTATCGCTACAATCAAATAATCCCATTTGTAAAGTTTTTTTATCTATAACTATAAATACTAATTCATATCCAAACATTTCTGAATAAATATAAGCCTGACTATCATAATTATATTTATAAGCTGAATTTGCAAATGCATTTATATTATTAGTTGTTTTTAAATCAACAACTAATTGATGAGAGTGATTAATAATATCCGCTTTACCTTTCCACATTAAACCATTTAATTTTTTGATACCGGGAACTTCGTATTCTACAGCTCCATCAACTATCATGTCTTTAAATAATTCATTTTCAAGTACAGTTTCTCTCATTTTTTCTATTTTATCTGCTTCATGTTGTAATAAGCAAATATCTTCTCCAGCAATTTCTTTATAAGCTTTTGTATTTCTAGTGTTAGCTTTTATTATTTTGTATTTATCTAATTTTTGAGGTTCTAAAATACAAGTATGAAAGTAACCACCGATCACAAATGCTGGGTTTGGAGGGGATGGCTTTTTAAATTCAAGAGGGTTATTTAATAATGAAGATATATCGCTATTGCTAAGATATTGTTTTCCAAAATTGCCATAATAATCTTCATCATTTTTTAACCTTTCAATTATTTCTTTTTTATCCATTTAGAGCTGTTAAAGCTTCTTTAGTAATTGTATATTTTTCTTCTAATGTTTTCATTAATCCACCATTAGAAAGAAACTTTTTAGCTTGATCTATATTATCCATATTTACTATAGGTTTTTTAGTTGCCATAACTTTATTTTCTAAAGCATTAACTTTAGCTTTTAAAGTTTGTCTTTGTGGTTCTTTACCGTGAGTATTTGTTGCATCTGCGTCTGCAGTATCATCTATCAATAAAAGATTACCTAATGCATATTTTTTACCGTAAGATGATGCACTACCAAACTTTTGTGGCATTTGCATACCTTTTTGATCTAAATCAACTCCAACTAATGCTGTAGCAAATATTTCTTCTTTAGATTCATTATCAATAACAGAAGCTGTAGTGTGCATAATAGGAAAATCACCTAATGTTAAGTTTTCTTTTACTATAAAATGTACATTATATTTATTATTAAAAGGTTTTAATGCCTCTAATATATCTTCTGCTGATCTAAAGTTATATTTTCCAAAGTTGTTAAACCTAGACTTTTTTGCTTTAAATTCAAATTGTATTTTGCTTAATTTTTCTGTTAATTTCATTTAATTTTGTTATTTCGTAATTAGTATATATTCCATTTTTATAGTATGTTATAATACCGTCTCCAATTATATAGGATTCATCTTTGATATAGCCTTCCATAATTAGGATATTAAATCATAAATAGTATTATTCTTTTTAAATAATCTTCTTTTACCGTAGTTTTTAATCTGCCCAAAGGGTGATCCTGCATCTACGTATCCGTTAGTTAATTCCATGCTAACATTATATATTTTTTTGTTAATAGAAACACCCTGACCAGATAATTGATCTTGTTGCAAGTAAATTTGCTTGCCTCCTGATACAGCTTTTATATTGTTTACATTGTAATTAGCTTTTTTTTCTTTAGGTGCATTATCTGTATAACTATTAGGTGTTGAATCCCCCTGTGAAACATATTGTAATTCATCAATAGTTGTGGAACAACTTTTATATTTAGTTTTAAATGTGTTCATAATATTATAGTGCAATATTTCATTAAAGGGACCTTAATCCTTATAAATTTTTAATTTTATTTCTGCGTAGTCATAAACTTTAGAAGAACTTTTTATTCCGTTTGTTACTACAAAATGTGATAATTCATCTAAAGCTAAGTCATTTCTTCTTAATTTAATTAATAATCTTTGTTTTTGTTTTTTAACACTGCCCACATTGCTACTATAAAATTTAGCAATATAAGACATTTTTTTAGGTTTAGAGTATACATCGTCTAAGCCGAAAAACATTTGCATCATACCTGAATATTTAGGTATATATTTATTTAACCATCCTAATAAGTAATCGCCTAATTTCTCGTAATCGTAATCATAAACTTCATCTTCAATTACAGCTAGTACATTGGAATCAAACCAATGTGGAAATAGAATTGATACAAATCCAAATCCGGAAGTATGACGTTTCTTATCTTCATTGTTCCACACGCCTTTAATAGGTGTTGCTGTTCCATCTGCATTTTTTTTTATTTCATCTCCGATTAAACCTTTAATACTAATAGATAAATACTTATTAATAGCTTTATTTTTATCTATTTGATTTTCTAATGAATCAATATATTTCCAATCTATTTTTTTCCAAGTTTTAAATAAAGCTAAATATCCTTCTTGCGTAAGATCATTAATGTTTTGTACGCCAATTGCCGCATATTCTTTTGAAAAACTATTAGCAATATTAAATGCTAATTTCCAATATTCAGAAGGTATAGGGCTATCAATATATTTTATAGACTGTAAATTTAATGCATAAATTTTTTTGTTAAAGTTTTTCATATATTTAACAATTTAAGTCTTCTTCTATATTTTTTTAATAATTTTGCTTTTAATTTTAATTCTTTTATTGGTATTTTATTACGAGCTTCTCCCTCCATAACTATATCTATTATTTCTTGATGTAAGCCTGTTATTTGTGTAAATAAATAACTCCTATGTTTGGAAGTTCTAGATTCTGTATCAATTCTTACGTTTCCTATTTTTATTAACATAACGATCTGATTTTTGTAATGCTTTTATTTTATCTCTTATTCCAAAAACATTTGTTAGTATATAGTGTTTATAAATCTTGTTGGCACTCATATGGTATTTCGGTTTTAGTTACTACATTTCTTTTTTCACTTATATAATAATTCCAATAAGCCACTCGTGCATCATTGTGTTTATATTCATTAGGCATACATTGTGGAGGGTCATTCCACTTACCCGAATCTTGTATACCTACTGGTAAAGTAGCTAATACATCATGACATTTTTCTATAGTTAAATGATATTTATTATATTTTTGAGTATATAATTTACCTAAAGCCATCATATAATCATAAGTCCAATAATAATGTAAAGCATCAGATCTTACCCATATAGTTGATGGATGATTTAAGTGTGCTTTTTTATATGGTACATATGAAGTATCATAATCGTGTTGTTCACCTAATGCGTGATGCGCCGTGCAGAGCATTTGAGCAGCTTCTAAGGGCATTTTAACTACGTGTTTATTGTAATGATAAGCAGCAGCTTTTTTAGGGTCGTGTGAGAGATAAAATATATTCATAATTTTTATTATAATATCACGTTAATTATTTTTTTGTAACGTACGTTTAAATGTTCTTTTTATTTGTCCTCGTTTGCCATCAAATATATATTGTCTATAAGTTAATCTAACGGCAGGTTGTATTGATATTCCGTAATCATCCCAATGCGTAAGATATTCTGTAACACCATCAAAAGTAAATGTATCAGGTGCTCCCACTCGTGGCATTGGCCGGTCAAAATGTGTTGCAGTTGCAGTCGCCTCAATAAAGAGTTGACTGCCTCCACAACTTGAGAATATGAACAATAAACCCATTAGTTTAAGCCAATTCATAATTGTTTTTTATTTTACTATTAAAAAACTTACCAATTGAATCAGCATATTTTAAAGATATATAAGTATCCCAAGATACATTTTTATATCCATAATTTGTATCGTTATTAAATTTAATCATTAATAATTTTGGTTTTGTAAAATATCTTAAGCTTTTGATAGCCAAAGAGTTAACATCTGCGTGTTCATAATTTATTTTGTTCATAATATTTAATTTTATAAGTTATCGTATTCATTTCTTAATTTTGCATATATTTCTTCAAGCTCTTGTAACAGCTCGTATTTTTCTTCTTTAAGAAGCTTCTCTTTTGTTATTAGCAGTTTACTCATTTGAGCTGCTAATATATCTTTTTGAGACATTTTCATATTGCCGAATGCATCTACATCTTTATGCAAAAACTCTTCGGTTTTCATAGGTTCAAATGCAATTGTATAAGCTTGATTATTATTTTTTAATAATTCTTCAATTCTTGCATATAATTTATTTGCAATCATATCGCTTAATAAATCTAATTGGTCAGGAGTCATATTTATCATTTATTATTACATTATACATATAATCAAACATTTCACTATGTTTTTTTTGGCCTTCAATTACTTGATCTATTTGTTGTTGGTCAATACCAAAAGTGGGACTCATAGCTTGCCATTTTTCGATGTTTTTATATATACCCCATTGTCTTGAAGCAATATAAGCTACAGCTTTATTATGTATAGATTCAAAATCTTTAATATCCATTAAATTATTTAATGCTTCTTTGTCTGTTTTAACCATCATATCTATTGTAATTTGAAATGCTTTGTAATATTTCTACATTACTTCTATCGTCGGTTTCTTTTTCTTCAAGATGATGTATTAATTCTCCTTCTTTGCAAAGTTCTTCATAAACTTCTTCCCACCACCAATCTTGTAGTATATCTTCTTCATCTTGTATGTACCAAGTCTCACCTTTTCTTGTGTTATTTTTAAGCTCTTCTAATAAATGCTCGTGCAAATTGTCATTATACATGAATATTTCGTTTTCCCAATCAATATTTCTGTGGTCTGTAATTGACCCATCAAAGTTGATTAGCCATACATCGTATTGGTCAGCCGTATAGTTTGAATATACTGATAAATCAGCTCTATAGTCATCTTCAGTTATTGTTATATCGTAGTAATCTAATACTGTTTTTCTGTAATCAAATTCTTTATTGTTCATATTATTTTATTTAATTTATTATATTATCACTTTTATTTTTTGTTTGCAACGTATATTATAGTAGCTCTAATAAATGTTTTATCGCTTCTTTAATATCACCTTGAAAAAGTGTAGAATCACCATACAAACCTTTGTATCTCATTTCTATTCTTTTAACATTTAGTCTTGTAAACTCTGTGTTGTGTTTATTACCTGCCATTTTCATACATTTCATCTCCAAATTCTTCTAATACAGTATTTGCATAATTTGAAAAGTTATCACACAATTCGATCATTTCTTCAAAAGCCTTTTTTTCAGGGCCATATAATGCTTCGCCGTATTCATTTTTACCTTTATGGTTTAACATTATTTCGACTGCATCTATACAGTCTTGTAAATCTCTTGAGGTGTTTTCAAACCTACAATAGCTCATATTGCTCATATTTATTTATTTTAAAGTTAGTTGCGTGGGAAGGATTCGAACCTCCGACCTTCGGGTTATGAGCCCGACGAGCTGGCCACTGCTCTACCACGCTATATAATTTGGGACCTCACCATTGCTTTTCGTTCACCCTTGCAAGAGGTACTCAGGCTTGTTGGTCCCATGACTAAAGTATATAATCACCTTTTTTGCTTACAACCTCTGCCCATTTATAAGGGCCCATAGCTTTCATAGTATTAGCTGTTGCAGTGTTAAATGCGCTAACATTTTTTCTGTATTGTTCATTAGTGCACCATTTAATCATAGCTGTAGTCCTAGTTGATTTACCGTATTTTTGTTCGTGAGTTAAACATTGCGCAAGTTTATCTTGCATTTGTTTTAATGTTTTACTACTATAATTTGTATTATCTACTTTCATATTTTCATTTATTATATTATCACGTTTTAATTATCTTTGTAACGTAATTCTTTTTTTAAATCTAACCAAGCTTGATAAGCTCCTTGTTCTTGGTCAAAAGTCATTGTACCTTTAGCCATTTCTTTTTCTATTAAATCTATTGTTTGTTGTATACTATCCATATTATTTATTTTGGGGCCAATATTCATCTTTCCACTGACCATTTTCAATTACTGTCAACCCTAATTCATTTGCAACATAATTAATATGCTTGCTTGTTGTTGGGCTTGAGGTCATGCCTCTTACATTCCATTTAAGTTTGTATAAATACTCACCTATTATCTCGGCCACCTGTGTGTCATATGACCATATGTCATTACCTATTTGTCTTAAATTTATTTTATATCTATCAAATGTTTTCATATTAATATTCTATTTTATTTAAATTTTCTTTTATTTCGTCGGCCATTTTCATAGCATTTTTTATATGTATTAGCAAATACTTTTTTTCAATATCAAAGCAAGCATCATTTTCTTTTTCTATACCTTCTATGCATACTATAGCAGATTCAAGTCTTGAGTTAATACTACTTGCGCAGCCCATTGACGTGCCTACTAGGCTACTATTTGCTAATTTTATTTTAAAGTCATTTGTGTTCATATTCTTTATTTATTATATTATCACTTATTTATTTTGTTTGTAACGTGTTTAAGCCTCATTTAATACTTCCATCATTTCAGCCCACATTTCATCTTTGCCAGATTCTTTTGCAAAATAATCATATAAGCACTCTATTGCGGCCGATCTTACATCATTTGCCTGTGGATGAAAACAATAATCTAAATTATTTTCAAGTATTTCTTTACAGTCATAATCATATATTGCTTTGTCATTTATATAAGAGTTATAATTTTCATTAAAATCTTCCTCACTATTTACATTTCCATTGTGAAAATCTATCCATACACATTCTTGCCAGTCTTCTAACAAAGATACTAATTTTTTATTTTCTTTAGCCATAATTTCTAGTTTTTTTATTTATTTTATTTCTTCAAATTCACAATTTTCTTTACAATCCCCACATCTTTCATATTCTACCATTCCCATCCAAGGACTAGCCCCACAACAATTTGATACTAATTCATTCATATTTTTATTTATTTTATTTTATTAAATCCCAAACAGAGTCTTGTTTTTCAATGTATGTTAAGCCTTTTTTATTAAAGTGTAAGTGTAATACATTGTCAAAACCTTTTGGTAATTGGCCTATTTGATAAGGTTTAAATTCAGTTATTTTATTTGTTTTTAAACTTTTTAATTTTATTGTTTTCATATTTTTTATTTATTATATTATCACATTTTGTCATTACTTGTAACGTAACTAATCCATTTTCATTATTGCATCTATTGTACTTACTATTGAATTTCTAAAATATTCTTTTTCATTTTCTCTTAAATCTTTATGAGAGTCAATATCTAAGTTTGCTAATACAATACTATTAATTGCTTTTTCTAATTTGTCAATGTTGTTAAATGATATATACATAATTTATATTTTTTAATTACACTTATATTATCACATTATTATAGACTTTGTGACGTATATAATATAAAATGTCCCCTTTTGAAAATATTGCACTATAATATAATATATAACTTTAATAATTCAATAAAAGTTTAAGTTTATTACTAATATGATAATAATTCACATTGTAATAAGTAAATACTATAAAACATTAATGTCTCATTGAGTTATATACAGGTGTAGAGGAAATTGTCTGCACATATGATAATATATATTAGATATTACTATTAATATGACAATACATTGTTAATATTGCTGTCAATATGTCAATGCACTGATGCTTAACATGTTAGGTTTGTAACGTACCATCTATATAGCAATAAATGCTAGTAATTACTGCTAAAATGGCAGTCAAAACTAGTAAAAATTGCTAATATGGGGGTACTTTTAATAATGGCTTTCCTAAGTGACTGGCAATCAATAACATATATACGACCCAACACCTCTTTATATAAAACACTTTTAATTTAAAAAAACACTATGTCTAAATTCACAGGCCGGGGGCAACTAATAGACAGGCTATCTTACCAGGTGGGGGACAAAAAAAAGGCACTGAGTATATTAGCCGACAGGGGTCATGTGGTTAGAGGAACATCGAAATTAACGCCTACGGGTAAGATAAGAGATGCGATGACGGCCGAGGAAAGGGCAATAGAAAGAGCAGCAAAAAAATCGGGGAAGTACACTAGCTACTACCAATACGATAAAAACACAAATAGAGCGAAACTAAAAAAAATATAATTATGGCATATTCATGTGGGTACCCCAATACAATGAACAAAATGGCAAAAGAGAGTGATAGCCCACTATATGCAAAAGATGCATGCTACAGTAAAGTAGTTAGTAGGTACGGGCCTAAGAATTCTGCTTATAGAAGTGGGGCTATGGCTAAATGCAGAAAAGTAGGGGCTGCCAATTGGGGTAATTCTAAAAAATAAACAGTTATGGCAAAGAAGTTTAAAGTACATAAAATGTATAGCAAGACCGGTGCTGTTAAAACAGCTAAAACTATGGCTGACCATAACCGTCTTAAAAAATTAGGGTACAATCATACCCCGAAAAAAAAATAATGGGATTCCAAATGAAAGGTTCACCTCTTAAAAAAGTACGTAAGACGCCAAAAGGTGCTGCACTTAGAAGATGGTTTAAGGAAGATTGGAGAACACCCAAAGGAAAGAAAGGTTACGAAGATGGAGAAAACACTTTTAGACCTACAAAAAAAGTATCAAGCAAAACACCCGCAACTTGGGGTGAATTAACGCCTGCTCAGAAAGCAAGAGCTAAAAGAGAAAAAAATACTAAAGGCCGAGTTAGTAAATATAAAAAATAAAAAACAACATTATGGCATACTCATGTGGATATCCAAATACAGTAAATAAAAAAGGTGGTAATAGCCCACTTAATAAAACGGCTGCTTGGACAAGAAAAGAAGGTAAAGATCCAAAAGGGGGATTGAATGCAAAAGGTGTTGCATCGTATAAAAGAGATAACCCTGGATCTAAACTTCAAACAGCTGTTACTACAAAACCTTCCCAATTAAAGAAAGGAAGCAAAGCGGCTAATAGACGTAAATCATTTTGCGCAAGAATGGGCGGTATGCCCGGTGCTATGATGAAAGATGGTAAGCCTACAAGAAAAAAGTTGGCGCTAGATAAATGGAACTGCTAAAATAAAAAAAAATTATGCCAAAATTTCAAGAAAACAAAGGATTCAAAATGCCCGGTATTGGATCGAAAGAAAAACACACACCCGGGAGCTTTAGAGAGGAACACCACGTAGATAAGATGGGCTATTGTGACGACACCCCACTAAACATGCTACCCCCAGGATCAAGTCCTGTTACTTTCATGGGTAATGAGCCGTTAGCTTCTTCAAGCGACGGTTCACCTCTCTCTTATAAGTACTCTTTAGATGATGATCCTTATACATCTGTTAAATATACACCGGGTAGCTTAGATTTTTCTGATGCATTTGGAAATGACAACAAACCTCCTGTTGAATCAGAATCAAACCCTGATGGTAAACAAAAAGGTAATACTAATATAACTAACAATTATTTTAGTGAAACTACAGGGGGCATAGATGATAACAAAGAAACGCCTAGAGAAGAAATGACTTTTACTGTTCAGGGTAGTGATCAAGGCGGCACAGGAGTTTCCTATGAGAAGGGCTACAAAAATGCTGATAAGAAAAAATATCCTACTTTACAATCATTTACAAATGCAGCTAAAGATTATTGGAAAAATAAAAATTCAAAATCCAAAACAATAAGCGGACAAAATTTAAAAGACGAAACTAATGGCTAAAAAGAAAACAATTTCAGAAATAAGAGAAGAGCCGGGTAAATCTAATGCGGGGAAATATAAAAATGTCAAATCTGACGATTTTGCAGGACCAAATGGTACCTATCCTATAAATACCCTTAAAAGAGCCAAGTCAGCTATGAAGCTTTCACACTTTGCTGCAAATCCGGGTAATATAGTTAAAAATGTACTTAAAAAATACCCAGAGCTTAAAGAAGAAAAAAAATCACCAATTACATATGGTATGTCACCTATAAAATTTAATGGTGATCCAGATCCTAGGAAAAAGGGTAAAAAATATAAGACTGGCTCTTATATAGATGAGACTGATCACGAAGAAGGTAAATATACTACAACCAATAAAAAACTACCTGGTAATAAATATAATGTAGAAAATTTAAGTAGGATTAAGGAAGACAAAAAAGGCCAGTATATGGTCTCTTTAGATGATTCATATGGACCTGATTCAGAAACTCAATCTGCTACACCAAAGTCAGCTTATACAAAAGAAAGAAGAATAAGCAACTACAATCAAGGCTCAAACGCCGTAAGAGACACGCTTAGACCTAAAAGAGGTAAATACTTTAAACAAGGGTGGGGTGAAAAAGAACGTAACAATTAATAAATAATAAATCATGGGAAAAAAAGAAACATCAAAAAAAGAAGAGGTAAAAAAAGAAGTAGTTATAGAAAAAGTTAAAACTATAACAAGGCCCGGTGGTGGCGTAACAACAGATAACAGCCATACAAGTAGAAGATTTAAAAAATAAATTATGAAAATTACAAATGGAGTAGCGAAAGAACTAAGGAATTATGTAGGGGCCGCTGGTGTATTTGTTTTTGTGATAGGAATATTAATATTTTTATCATTCAATGAGATACCTAGCGTCAATAAAGACGTTATAGTTTCTATTATAGGAATGATAGTGGGTTCTTTATCAGTGGTTATAATGACAATCATAGGTAGAAATCCAGATGAAGTCAACGAACTTAAAAAACAAAACGAAGGACTAGCTCAAAAGGTTGAGCACTTAGTCACACAAAAAGATGAGTTAGAAAATATGTTAATCACAATTCAAACTAATATGATTGATCAATTAACTCTTTTAGGTGCAAATGCATTTGATACTGTATATGATAAAAATAAAACATGCAGCTGTGGCCAAAATAAATGTAAATGCGAAGGTAATTAATAAATAAAAACAAAAATGAATACAAAAATAACAAAAGGTAACGCCGATGCAGCCATGAAAGATGATGCTGCTCATATTTCATATTTAAAAAGAGATGTACTTGACGACCAAAAATATAAAGGTAAGTATAAAGATGAAAATCAAACTGCAGATGAAAAACATATTTCAAAATTAGCGGGAGATATAAAACACGATAAAAGCTTTTTATCAAAACACTGGGTTCACAATAGTTAAACCTATAACAGTCAGGGTAAAGATTACAAAATTCGAGCGGTTACGCTATTTAGCAAAAAACTGTGTAGACAATTAAATCTCTCTGGCATTTAATAAAATAATAATTATGAACGGTAAAAACCCAAAAGATTCGATATTAAAAAAGGTATATAACCTTAAAAAAAGAGCAAAAGGCGCTGAAGAAAAAGCTTATGAATTAGGCGATGGATATCATGCGGATATGCCAGGTTCTACACCTGCATCCGATAAAAAAATGTATCGCAATATAGAAAAATCTGAAAAGCTTACTAAAAAAGCAAGAGAATTATTCAGAAAAGAAAAAAGTAAAACTGAACCTACAGATTATAATTTATCTGGTAAAAGTGGTTATTTTTTAAATAAAAAAGATATGAAAGACAGTCCTTTAAACAAAGCTTTGGTTGGAAATCAAGATCAACTTCCCGATCAATTAAAAGAACAAATATTAGCAGCGCCGGAAGATAGCCCTGTGAAAATGTATGATAGCCCTGTTAAATATATGACGCCTATGGCATCAGAGGGTGGGTTTAAAATGAAAATGGGTTCAAAAGAAAGATTTTCAGATGGTAACTTTAGTCAAAAAGATAATGATCTAATAAGTTCAGCACCTTCTATTATGAAAGATAATTATGGTGGTGAATCTATAGAAATGAAAGATCAAGGATCACCAATGGCTTTTAAAGGTCAATCTAAATTTAGGGAAGAGGCACCATCTCAAGCTGCCCTTGCACTTAAAATGGCTGATAAAAGAACTGAACAAAATGCACAAGGTTTACAAAATGCATTATCAGTAGCATCAGCTGTAGGCGATATAGCTAAAACAGCAGCTTCAATGGGGCAAGGCTAGAAAATAAAAAAATAATATAAATTAAATTAAATTAAATGGCACAATTTGGAGGACCGAAGCTTGTCAAGTCATTGCATTTTGACACAGCTAAAGAAAAATTAGTAAAAGGAATAAATAAAATAGCAGACGCTGTTAGCTCAACTTTAGGGGCTAGTGGTAGAACAGTAGTTATTGAAGATGACTTCGGTAATCCCCATGTTACAAAAGATGGGGTTACAGTCGCAAATTCAATAATGCTTATGGATCCCGTTGAAAACTTGGGTGTTTCAATGGTTAAACAAGCTGCACAACAGACAGCGAATATGGCAGGAGATGGTACCACCACCTCTATAGTACTGGCTCAGGCCATTATTCACTGTTATAATAAATTAAAAGGTGAGGAGTTTTCATTCCGAGATATTAAAAGCGGAATAAATAAATTCAAAGAACATATTATATCTATTTTAGAAAAAAAATCTATTAAGATTGATGATAAGAAATTGGATGATGTTTCAGCGATATCGGCTAATAATGATAAAGTTATTGGCAGCATTATTGCTAACGCTTTTAGACAAGCGGGTGAAAATGGAATTGTGGCTATGGAAACTTCAGCTAGTAGTGATACGTATGTTGAAGTTGTAGAAGGTACTAAACTAAATTCTACAAGTAAAATTGCTCATTTCCACACTAATAAAGAAAAAGAAATTGCTGAATTAGAAAAGCCGCTTGTTTTTATAAGTGCATCTGATATAGCAAATGTAAGAAAAATACAAGACATCTTGGAATATGCTATCAAGTCCAATAGAAGCATATTAATTATTGCGCCGCTTGAATCGCAACCATTAACGGCATTAGCGATGAATATGGTTAAAGGCAATATAAAGGTCAATGTAATAGATCCCCCTAGTTTTGGACTAAAACGTAAGGATATTCTTGAGGATCTAGCATTGCTTGTTGGGGCTAAAGTATTTGATGAGAGTTTAGGAGACTCAATAGATTCAATTACGCCCGACCTGTTAGGAGAAGCTGATAAAGCTATTTCCGATAAAGACGGTACCGTTTTAGTGATTAAAGAAAAATCTAAAGAAGCATTAGAACGTATTGAATATTTAAAAACTGCTCTTGATAAAGAAGATCATCACGTATTAACAAAACATTTAAATGATAGACTGGCATTATTATGCGGGGGTGTATCAATTATATATGTAGGTGCTGATACTGATGTAGAACTTAAAGAAAAGCAAGACAGAGTAGATGATGCTATACATGCTGTAAAAGCAGCAAGAAAAGAAGGTATTTTGCCCGGCGGAGGGGTTGCATTAGGATTTACAGCAAACTCAGACTGGGAATTTGAATTAAATGCCGGTGAGCTAAGAGGTTTAGAAATACTACAAAAAGCTTTAGCAGCACCATTTACCAAAATATTACAAAATGCGGGGTTATCAGTCGAAAATTTTACATTACCAGAATGGGGTAAAGGTGTAGACGTAACTTGTGGATGTATAAAAAATATGGTAGACATAGGAATTGTAGATCCATTACTGGTAACAAAAGCTGCACTTAATAATGCTGTTTCTGTATCAACTACAATTTTATCTACTGATTGTGTAATTTCAAACGTTAGAGAATAATGAAAGCAATAGGTAATTATTTAGTTATTGATGAAATTGTTGAATCTTCTAAAAAAACAGAGGGAGGTTTAGAATTAGCAGAAAAACATAGGGAAGATATAAGATACAGAAAAGCTACAATTATATCTTCAGGCCCTGATGTATTATCAGAAGGCCAAAAAATATTATTTGATAGAGTAGCGGGATTTCCAACAGAATACGGAGAAGATGTTTATAAAGTTATTAGCCTGAGAGACGTTGTAGCTATTTTATAATGGATCGGCTTAACTTTGTTCAAAGAGGAGAACTTAAAGTTGATTTTTTAAAATACTACAGACTGGTATCTAGGTGGGCGACTAAAAATAACAATTTATCTGTAGCTGATTTAGAATTATTGTTTTATTTAGATCCTATTGTTTATTTTACTGTAGAAGATTTTAAAACAGGCACTTTATTTTATTCATGGGATAAAGAAAGATTTTATAGACTACAAAAAAACAACTGGATTGACAAATCACACTTAGGTAAAGGTAGAAAAGGGGATCATAATAAATATAAAGTTTCACAAAAAGGGAAACTATTAATAAATAAAATTTATCGTATTTTAATAGATGAAGAAAGTTTACCTTCTTCAGCTAAAAGAAATACAATAATGAAACGTAAAACTTATATAGATAAGGTTTATAGCCAAGCAATAGAAAAATTTAACAATCATAAAAAAGAATAAAAATGGCAAAAGTATTAATGACAACAACAGTCAATGCTCAAACAGGGGCACCTATTAATACATTCTCTGTTACAGCAGGGGATATTATAAAAGCAGTTGTACTAAGAAAAAAAATGTGTGCAGGTGCTTACCAAACAAGACAGGTAGATTTAGCATTAACGGTTCCAGACGGAACACAAACTACATTTAATATACCTAACTCAAACCCAGAACCAATTACAGATATAAATATAAGACCAGCTGCAACTATGACAGTTCAGCAAGGTGCTGGTGTTGAAGAAGAAAACTGGGTTGAAGGAGTAAACTTTATAATAGACGGATATACACTAACCTTCCCGGGTGATTTTGTAGGAACAAATAAAGTGGCAACAATATCATATACATATTATGATCCGACAGCTGCAAATTTAAATTATGATGTTCCTGTTTATCCATCTAATACAAAAGGTATTATAACAATGGATAGCTTAGATTTAATCCTTTGGAATGAAGGAATATTAGCACAAGAAGTAAAAGCTTGGGCAACAAGTGGAACAGCAAATGGTGTTATAGAAGCTTTAATAACTGACGCATAATAAAAACAAAAAAAATGAAAAAAGGATTAAAATTAACAATGCAAAGCAATTTACCAGGTGTAGATATACAACAAGCACCGGTAAAAAACCCTAATCAATCTATGCCTATCACTGCAAAAGTTAAAATGAGTACGGCTGGAACTAAATTAAAAGGATAAGATGGCAAAAATCAGTACATATACAATAGACTCTACTATAGAAGGTAACGATAAGTTACTTGGTACTGACTCTGCATCCACTTCAGCACTTGCTACAAGAAATTATACAATAGATAGTTTAAAAGCTTATATTCAAACCGGTTCACCTGCTAATATAACTGATACAATACCACTTGGTTTTGCATTAACAGTAAATAGAGAAGGAACTGAATATGAAAGAGCTTTAGTAAGAACTTTAGCCGGTTCTACACTTAATAATGTTGTTTTAAAAAGTGCTACAGTAAATACAGGCTCAGACATATATTTAAATACACTTGGCTCAGGTCAAGTGTTTTTAGTTATAAGAGATTATAATAATGGACAATTTGCGGTTGATTATGACTTAGCAGATTTTGCGGCTAATTCAGCTACATGGTCCGGTACAGTCGGTGGCGTTGCACATTCAGGAACTGTTACAACATTTAATGCTCCAAACTTTTCAAATGCTAGTCCAGCAGCTAACGATACCCAATATGTGGGGTCTGGCTCAACTAAGTATACAGACTGGGCGTTTAATGTAACTTTAGATGGGGGTCAAGTCTATACGGGTGGTATGGTTGCTTTTACAGATTTTAAATTTGATACAGGAGCAACACAAATTGAGACACAAGCAATTGGTACTTTAAAAGTTACTCGTAATATAGAAGTACCAGATGGAGACGTAACAATTGGAACAGCATCACCGCTAACAGATCCGCATAATTTAACAGTATATGGTGATATTAAATTACCTACATCTGAAAGCCGAATAAAATTTGGCGGAGACACTAATAATGTACTTTTAAGTACAGATGGATCTGATCTTACTGTTTCTGGAACGGGAACGGGTAAAAATTTAGTAACAAACGATACTAGATTTACACAAAATATTATAAAAGACACTAATGCTACTTCTACCGATGGTAGAACCATTATGGGTCAAAATACTTTTACAGCGATCAACACTGACGGCACCAGAGGTGTACTTTCCAATCAAGGTGTTGAACTACAAAATTCTTCAGGTGTAGCTTTATCTCAACAACAAGTATCAGGTAATGCACCCCAAGGAAGTTTAACAAATCAAGGTTATCTTTCGTCTATAAAAGTAGATAATAACTGGTTTCAACTTCCTGCATTATCATCAGGTGTAGCAGAAGCTTTACCGGGGCTTAGCGAAACTCTAGCTGGCCCACCTACAAATATAACTACAGGCCGTTTATTTTATGGTATTCAAAATGCAGCAGGAGCTTTATTTCAAGCTGTAACTTCACCGGCAACTTTAACAACAGGTGAAGCAATTACTGCAAACACAACTTCAATAACTATATCGTCTGGTAATCAAACAGATTTTGGGGCTATATTTGCTGCTATACCTACAGGGCAAAGCTTGTATTTTGTTGATAGCACATATACTACGGCATTTCCATCGGCAGGAGGACAAATATTAGATGCTTCGGTTAATATATATTTAGTTGTTGCTTATGATACTGGTACTTATATAGTTACATTTGGTAGACAAGGCTATGGCACATTAAATGTTTCAACAAGTACATTTAATATTGATTCTGAAACTGTTAAATTAAACACTATACCTCAAGCCGCTAAATCAAATTATTTGTATTATGATACAGCTACAAAAGCTATATCTCATAATCCACTTAGTGTGTTAGGATCAGCTAATGGTGCTACGTATGATTTTGGTGGTAATACTGATGTACCCGTTGTATCAATTGATTTCGATAACTTTATAATTTCAGCTCCAGCTAATGGTGTTGTTACACTTAAACAAGGTTATACTTATGGGGGTGCTTTAACAGCTAATGCAACTGCTACAGATTATAATCATTATATATTGAGTAATATAACAGCTGATAAAATCTTAACTTTACCAGCAGGGACTGTGGGAAACAGTATAAAAATAACTAATATGTCATCTTTAGATGCTTCCGGCGCATATGTACAACCTACATATACGTGGTCTATTGCAGCTAATGGTTCAGAAAAAATAATGAGAGCAACTAACTTAACTTTAGATGCTTCTACTGAATCTTTTGAATTAATATATACAGATGCAGCCAACGGATGGGTAATAAATTAATAATATGGGACTAACAATAGATTTACCAAGCGCTGGACTCCTAGGGATATCAGGCGCGCAAGCATTTGAAATAACAGCTAATACCACAATGGGTATTAATAAAATATATGTTTGTAAACAAGCACCAGACTTTACAATAACACTTCCAACAACAATAACCGCTGATGGGGGCGAAGTACTTGTAAAAAAAGTAGGTTCACAAACTGTAACAGTAGCCGCGGCGCTTATCGAGGGTACTAATCAATCACTAACAATAACTAACAACCAAGCAGTAAGATTTGTATATATCAATGCTACTTTTGGTTGGTTAATAACTTAAGCTATGCCAGACGTTAAATCATTTTATCCAGGTGCTACAGCTGGTAATCCAATAAATAATTCTACAGATTCAGTAAACGCAACAACAGCAACATCAGCAACAACTGCTACGGTAGGAAATTCTGTAGATGACCAAAATCAAACACCAAACGCATTAGTATGGACAGGAACAGCCGCGGAATATGCAGCCGTAAGTCCTAAAGACGCAAACACACTTTATTTCGTAATATAATGCCAGTATACAAAGGAAGTAACGAAGTTTCCAGTGGTAACCTTAAAAAAGGTTCAACGAACATTGAGAATGGGTATAAACAAACAGATCAGTTTTATGTAAATACAAATGCTATTATAATAAATTTTGTAGATGCTATTTCTGGTGCTACTATGGATACGACTCAATTTTCATCAACTGGAACTCCCGGTGCATCTTTTGCATCCTTTACAAGAACTATAACAACAGACTCTGGAAGAATATTTCAGGGTACCGTTAGTGTGGCTGAATCAGGTGATACAGGCAGTAATGTTACTGCTTCAATAAGTGGGCAAGGAAGTACAACCGCAACATTAAATGTTAGTGGTACTTATCCAGCTACAGGCGTTACGGTAACTTTAACAGTAAATGGTGCAACACAATTACAATTACCAGATCTTAATGTAACTCAAAATGGAACTTTTCCATTAACCGCTTCTTCTGATTCTGTAGCCCTTGGTACAGTTAATTATAGCGTTAGTAATAGTGCTGATTGTGTTGGTGGAACTTCTGGATCAGGAACTTTTAATGCGGGATCATCTAATAATTATACATACTACAGTTATAGTAGGCCTTACTTAGCTGGTGGGCCTTATGGTAATGGTTGTGGTATAACTTGTAATAGTACTTTTACTTCTAGCAAATCTGGATATAATTCTGGAAGTACTACTTTTTCACAAACAGGATCTAATCCAAGTTATACAGGATCTTGTACTTGGTCCCCTTCATCTAACCCAGCGGGAGCAACTATTGTTACTAACCCAGTAACATATAATGGTGCATGCCCTACATGTAACTCTTGTAGTGCATCCGGTACATCTGGAACAGTTGTAATATCTGCAAGACTTGCATGTTTTGGAAGTTGTGCTCCAGGATCTTATAAATTAAATAATGGTAGTTTTCAATATGTAGATACAACAACTTGTTCTGATGGTGGAACTGTTACAACTCCAATACCTGGTTATAGTACTACAGCTAGATATAATGAATTACTTACTGCTACAGCATCTGGAAGTGTAAATTGTGTTGGTCAAGGTAGTACAGGTATATATAAACAAATGGTTACAACTACATTAGTAGGGGGTGGATCTTCTTCACTGACGGGCGCTTCTTGTTCTTGTAATATCGGAGGATCTACTTATTCAGGTAGTCCTTATTGGCCTTTTAGTTCATCAGCAGTTGGGCCTCATACATCCACAATAGGTTGTGGTCTTGTGGGATCCGGATCACCTATGCCTACAACTGGCGATAGTTGTACATTTAGTGGAGTTTGGACTTTAAATGATACTGGTATGGCGACTGATACTTTAAATTTAGGATCGATATCAATGACATGTCCTTAACAAAATATAATTAAATTAAATTAAATCAAATGGAAATAAAAATTTTTACAAAAGACAATTGCAATTTTTGCGATCAATTAGATATACCAAAAAAAATACATACGACTGTATTTAATATAGATAGCAAAGAATATAGAGGTTTTAAACCTGAACAAGTACCAACTTTACAATATGAAGGTTTAACATTTCAAGGACCTGAAGTAATAAATAAAGTTTTAAACTTAGTAAGAAATGCACAAGATGATTACTATAAAAGATAAAGGCTTTGGCGATACAGTAGAAAGATTTACATCAGCTACAGGAATAAAAACAGTAGTAAAAAAAGTTTTTGGTAATGATTGCGGGTGTGATGAACGTCAAGAATGGCTAAATAAAAAAATACCATATAAAAATTAAAAAATGGCAAATTTAACAAACATAATAGGTGGTCAACCGTACTATAGCGCAGCTAATAGTAATTCTAAATCATTACTTGATTTTTGGAAAGGTACACAAGCTCAATACGATGCTATCGGTACTAAAGATCCAAATACATTATATTTAATTACAGCATAGATGCCAACAAACTTAGCAGAAAACGCATTAGCCGCCTTAAAGGTAGGGAACGACAACGTGACTGCTGCATATGTTGGCAATTCACAAATATTTCCTAATGTAACAGAGTTAACATCGTGGACAGGACAAAATGGAACATATAATTATCCAAATACTGGAGCTGCAGTAGGCGTTTTTTCAACCAGTATTACAGGGCCTGCAGGTGCAACATTTGATTTAGTAGGAACAAATGGAGCTATTGGTCAATCTGGATTAGTTAAAGCAGTTGATGGAGCAGAAAGTTTTGGTTATGGGGTTTCTAGTAATATAACATGTGATGCTGCTCAAAGGGTTATTTCATTAGGAATAACACCTACTGGAAATACCACATTAGCAAGTCCTTTTGGTGGTAGGCCTAATCCTGACGCAGGAGGATCCGGTAATCAATCCGCAACACAATATGCTTCACCATATGCTACTCAAACTATAATCCCATCAGGTAGTTTTGCAACTCCAACTGAAATAAATAAAGTAACAGTTACTGTAGGTAGTTCTTTAAGGTTTGCTGCTGGTACTATTTATGATTTTACTTTTAATACAGGTACTATTACAAATAGTTCAAGTACTACAGGGGTAGGAGCATATAACTTTATAACGCAACCTACAGGTGCTACTGGATTTGCAGCAACAATAAGTAATCAAAATAACACCATGGGGCTCAGTAATCCTACAGGAACTTCTCTTTATTATGCTGGCGGAAATAATATTACTGCAGCTAATCAATCTAATAAATCATTTACTTGGAGATACGAAATTACAGATTCTAGCGGCTACCAACCCTCATCAATTTCTTATAGAAACTATTATTATGATACTGGTTTAAGTGGAAATGGAGGGTGCTATAATATAACACCCGATATTGGTCCTTCAAATTATATTTATCCTTAAAATATGGCAAGAATAAAATTATATCCAAATGATACAACCATACAAGGCGGTGATAAATTAGTTGGAACAGATATAAACGGTAATGCTACTAAAAATTACCAGATAGAAGAACTTGCTCAATATTTTGAACAAACTGGTAATGCTTTATTTCAATATAACTATGCTGGAACATATACAAATGAAACTATTGCAACCGGTGAGTACAGATACCAAGTGGATCCGTCAGCACCTAGTGTTTATGGATGGGCAAATATAACAGGCATTGCAATAAGCAGGTATAATAAAAATGGTGAAGATGTAACACCTATGATTCCTTTTTTAGTTAATCAATTAATTAAAATTACAGACATAGGCACATCTGAAAGTTTAGGATATGGGTTATACAAAGTAAAAAGTTCTACCACATTAAGCAATGGTTCCGCATATCTTTTAACGTTTACATTTAAAGGCGGATCAAGCACAGTAGGAAATAGTGTTATATCAATTCAGCCTTTTGGCGGACAAGACTATGAATATGACGAGCAATTTCCAGTTCCAGCCTCAACTTGGGTAATAGAACATAATTTAGGAAGATTTCCAAGTATAACTACAGTAGATTCAGCTGGTAGTGAAATTACCGGCGCTGTAACATATGATAATGAAAATAAAATAACAGTAGTATTCAATTCCGCAACAAGTGGTAATGCATATTTAAACTAAACAAAAAATGGCAATAAATTTTTTAAACAATCTTGATTTAAACAAGAATCAGCTACAAAATGCTGTAATACAGGTTTTAGGTACTGCACCTTCAAATCCTGTATCTGGCCAGATATATTATGACTCTTCGGATAATAATGTATATTATTACAACGGTACTGCGTGGACATCATTTTCCGGTGATATAACAGAAATAACAACATCCACAGCAAATCAGCTTACTGTAACAAATGGTGCTGGGCCTATAGTGCAATTAGCTATAGTTACAGCTACAGTTGCAAATAACAGTACAGCACTTGCTACAGGTGATCAAATATATGACTTTGTAATAGGTACACCTATAAGTTCATTAGCAGCGGCTAATGCTAATGTTGATATGGGTAGTAATAAAATTATTAGCGTTACAGATCCTACTAATGCACAAGATGCAGCCACAAAAGCTTATGTTGACAATGCTGTAGTTGGTGGTTTAACTTATAAAGGTGGTTATGATGCTGCAACAAACACACCTGATTTAGATTCATCAACAAGTGCAGCTACATATACCATAACAGTATCAAATGCTTCAGGTGCAAATAAATTTTATGTAGACGGTATACAGCAACAAACATTAACTCTTATAGAAGGTACCGCATACACTATAAATCAAGATGATTCTAGTAATGCATCACATCCATTAATATTAAGTACATCGGCTGTTGCAGCAGGCGCTTATAGTACTGGGGTAACTTATACTTTAGATGGATCAACAGTAACATACACTAATTATATTAGTGGATTTGCAGCAGCAACTCAAAGAAGACTTACTGTAACGTTACAAGCGGGTGCACCAAGTTTAAATTATATTTGTTACTACCATCAAAATATGGGTAACAATGTAAGTGGTGGGAATATAGCAATAGCTGTAGGAGATACTTATACTGTAACTGCAGATGGCTTATTCTTTTCAGAACAAGTAAGAATAGGTGACTTTTTAATTGCAGAAACAGCAACAGCAGCAGGAGCAGGTAGCGCATTAGCTAATTGGACAGTAGTTCAAAGCAATATAGATATAGCTACCGCAGCAGCAACCGCTGGAGCGGCTATAAAAGGTATATCAGGTTATGATTCTGCAGATTTTACTGTAGATACAACTGGTTGGGTACAACTTTCAAATAAAACATTTACAGCTTCAATAGGTAATGGTTCAGCTACCTCGTATACAATTACACACAATTTAAATAGTTTTGATGTTATAGTACAACTTTATGACTTATCATCTTATGACACAGTATATGCTGATGTTGTAAGAACTAGTGCTAATGTTGTTACAGTAAACTTTACAACAGCACCAACTACAAATGATATAAGAGTACTTATTCAAGAAATTTAATATATGGCTTCAAAGTTTAAAAGTTCAGTAGAAATTGATGGTTATCTATCAATATCAAGCGGGAACTGGATCCAAGTACCAGATGGTACAACGGCTCAGCGCCCAGGTTCGCCTGCGGTTGGTATGTTTAGATACAATACTACTACAGCTGAATTTGAAGGATATTTTGGCTCAACTCCGGCTTGGGGTGCAATAGGTGGCGGTGGAAGTGGAACAGTAACAGAAGCATTCAAAACATTTGCAGTTTCAGGACAATCAAGTATTGTGGCAGATGGCCCTACAGACACTTTAACTGTAGCCGCTGGTAATAACATTACTTTAACCACAGATGCTTCAACAGACACGCTTACAATTGCTTCTACGGGGGGAGGTGGAGGTGGTGGTACAGTAACAATACAAAGAAATAACTATACTGGTGATGGTTCAACTGTTGCTTATGGTGTTTCATCTACTGTAGCATCAGAAAATAATATACAAATCTACTTAGACGGTGTTTATCAAGATAAAGACACTTTCACAGCAACAGGGGTTACAGTAACATTTGGCACAGCACCTCCAACGGGTACTGAAATAGAAATAATGCATTATGTTTCAGTTAATGGTGTTATTGAGGTTGATGAATTTGTAGGTGATGGCACAACAACTAATTTTGCTACATCACTTTCCATAATTAATGAAGATGCAACAACAGTATTTGTAAGTGGTGTTTATCAGTCTAAGTTAACATATCAAACTACAGGTAATGTAGTATCATTTACAACAGCACCACCAAATGGCGCTAATATAGAAATAGTTCATGTAAAAGCTTTAGCTTTAAGTGGATTTAATAAGAATAACTTTGTAGGTACAGGTTCTCAAACAGCATTTACTTTAAATACAACTGTTAACGAAGAGAATATGACATTTGTATTTTTAGAAGGTATATACCAAGATAAAAGTACGTATAGCATATCAGGAACTACATTAACTTTTGTAACGGCACCTCAAAGTGGTTATAATATAGAAGTAATGGTATTGGGTGCTATATCAGCATCGACTAATGCCTTATACACAGACACTTTCACAGGTGATGGTACAGAAACTGATTACACTCTTGGTATAACACCAGTAGATTTAAATGCTATTGAAGTATACCTAAATGGTTTATATCAAAACGTAGGTACACTTACATTAGCTGCCAATGTGGTTACTTTTGCTACGCCACCGCCAAATGGTGTTATAATAGAAATAAGATCTGTAGGGTTTTTAAATTCAGGTGGTACATTAGCACCTGCAACTTTAATTGGTGGAACTGGGATAAGTGTGGTAACTAATTCACCTAATAATTTTACAATATCTAATACATTAATAGATGTTTATGTATCATTTAATACACCAACTGGACAAGGATTTACTTATACTTTACCTAGCCCTAGTTCTACAGGTCCTCTTCAAGCAGGATCATTGTTCCCATCTACAACATTTACTATAACCGATGGTAATAATGTATTAAGTGGTGCAGCTCAAATTGCTAATTTACCTAATGGATTAAGTTTCACACAAGCTTATAATAATAATTCACCTGCAAATATTTTAACTATAACTATATCAGGTGTTTATCCAGATGCAAATAGCTTAAATACAAATTTAGTTATTTCTGGATTAACTAGTACACCTCCTCCTAGTTTAACCGCAGACTATTTAGTAATAGCAGGTGGTGGTGGTGGTGGTGCTGGTCAATACGCTACTGGTGGAGGTGGAGGCGCTGGAGGTTATAGAACATCTTATGGAACAGCCACTGGTGGTGGAGGTTCTACAGAATCGTCTCAAGAAATATTACTTGCAACGAATTATACTATAACAGTAGGGGCTGGTGGTGCGGGTAGTACTCAAGGATCAGATTCAGTGATGGGGCATAGCACAGGTAATATAACATCTACAGGTGGTGGACGTGGTGGATACAGAAATGCTGGGGTTTTTAATGGAGGTCCAGGTGGATCCGGTGGTGGAATGGTAGCTCAAGCAGGTTATTCATCTGGAGCTGCTGGAGAAGGAATTCGAACAGCTTCACCCGTACAAGGATTTAATGGATCGGGACAATATAATAATGGTACCACATGGTATGGTGGAGGCGGAGGTGGAGCTGGTTCCCAGCCTACTGCTACTTATCAGGATTGTTCAAATGGAGGTAATGGATTACCTAATGCTATAACTGGAACCTCTGTTACTAGAGGTGGTGGTGGAGCTTCAGGTGGATTAATTGCTAATCAAGATAGTCTAACAGGCCCTGGTACTGGTGGTACTGGTGGTGGAGGTGATTATAATGTAGCAGGAACAACTAACACCGGTGGGGGTGGAGGTGGAAGAAACTCTAATAGTAGTAGTGTAAATCAAGGGCAACCTGGAGGATCTGGGCTTGTAGTAATGCGTTATCCAACAGCTAGCGGCACTATAACTATAGGGGCTGGATTAACAAGTACAACAGCTACATCAGGATCTGATACACTAGTAACATTTACAGCCGGTACAGGCACAATACAGTTTAACTAATGGCATTAACAAAATTAACAAAAAACTTAATCGACGGAACATTTGGTACCGAATGGGTATCAACAATCCAGACAAGTAATTTTACAGCTGAAGCTGCAAAAGGTTATTTTGTTAACACTACAGCTGGGGAAATATATATAACGTTACCAGCGGGTGTTGTAGGTAATGAAGTTATTATTCAAGACTATGCTGGTACTTTTGCAACTAATAGAGCTATAATAAAAAGTAATGGTTCTGAAAAAATTCAAGGGGCGACTAATGATGGTAAATTAACAACTAATAATGCTACAGCTACAATAGTATATCAAGATGCAACTAAAGGTTGGACAGGACAAGATATAAGTCTAGTACCACTAGAAACATCAGTAGAATATTTAGTTGTCGCTGGTGGAGGCGGTGGTGGTAAAGGCTCTGGAGGTGGAGGCGGTGGCGCTGGTGGTTATAGAACTAATTTTGGTGGAACCCCTGTAACTTTAAATGATGGTACAAATTATTTGGTTACTTTAGGTGGTGGAGGGACTGGTTCAACATTAGCAGCTTCAAGACCTGGGAACGGAAGTGATTCAGTTTTTAATACTATTACATCTGCTGGAGGCGGAGGTGGTGGTTGTGAAGGAGGCGGAATAGGAGTAGGTGTCAGCGGTGGATCTGGTGGTGGTGGAAATTATGGAGATTCTAGTGGATCTGGGAATACGCCATCAACAACACCTAGTCAAGGTAGTAGTGGAGGTTCAGGTGCATCTGGTCCGCCTTCAAGTTATTCTGGAGGTGGCGGTGGAGGAGCTTCTGCAGGTGGAGGTGGTGCTAGTGGTGGTACTGGTGGAAATGGTGGTAATGGCACTTCAAATTCAATAACTGGTTCCGCAGTAACCTATGCCGGCGGCGGAGGTGGTGGGAGCCAAGATGGTGGTAACCCGGGAACATTTGGAACAGGCGGTACTGGTGGCGGTGGAAATGGTATGCCATATCACCAAGAAGTAAATCCCCCTGCACCTACATCAGCTCAGAATGGAACTGTAAATACTGGGGGTGGTGCTGGAGGTGGTGCGTCTAGAGATGGTGTATCTTCTCCTTCAGGAGGATCAGGTATAATTATATTACGCTATGCAAATACTAAAACTTTAACCAACCCTGGAACAGGATTGACATTATCTACCGCAACAGATGGCAATTATAAAGTAACTACTTTTACAGCAGGTACTGGAAATATACAATTAAACTAATAATATGGCACATTACGCATTTTTAGACATGGCTAACGTAGTAACCGAAGTAATAGTAGGTAAAGACGAAGGCGATACAAATACAAACTGGGAATTACAATACCAAGATGTAAGAAAACAAGTTTGTAAAAGAACTTCTTATAATACACAAGGTGGTGTACACTCAGACGATGGTACTCCATATAGAAAAAATTATGCAGGCATAGGATATACTTATGACTATGCTCGCGATGCTTTTATTCCACCCAAACCATATGCTAGCTGGACGCTAGATGAAACATCATGTTTATGGCAAGCACCAGTTGATTATCCAGATGATGGAGAAAGATATGCGTGGAATGAAGAAAATCAAGAGTGGGATTTAATAACAGAATAAATGGCTCAAACCAAACCTAAAGCAGGACAATTTTACGGCGTATCTAATAATGGTACAGATGGTCAGTTTTTAAAGACTGATGGTACAGGTGGTATGTCTTGGGATAGTCCAATAACTAATCCTACGATAACATCTATTGATTATCCAGGAAGCACTACAGCAGCAGATCCTGCAGGTGGTCAAAGTGTTATTATTAATGGTACATTATTTGCTTCAGGTATAACTTGTACTGTAGGTGGTACGTCAGCTGTTACAGCTTTTAATTCTGCTACGCAAATTACAATAACAACGCCAGCAAAAGCAGCTGGTCAATATGCAGTTGCTGTAACAAATACAAATGGAGGTACAGCTTCTCAAGCTAACTTCATACAGTATAGCGGCGTACCGGTGTGGTCAACAGCTGCAGGTACATTAGGTAATGTTATAGAAGGAGCGGCAGCTTCTTTTCAAGTAACAGCTACCGAAGGTAGTGATACTATAGAGTATGCAGTAACTACAGGTACTTTACCAACAGGTTTATCTTTAGCTACAGCTACAGGAGCTATAACAGGGACAGCAGGATCTGTTTCAGCAGATACAACAACAACATTTAGCATTACAGCTACAGATGATGAAAATCAAACTAGTTCATCAAGATCTTTTAGTATAACAGTTCAAAACGATGCTCCTAGTAATCATTTTAACACTGTTTTGTACAGCGGAAATGGTGGAACACAATCAATTACAGGTTTAAATTTTTCTCCAGGTTTAGTGTGGATAA
>Ga0209535_1000042_pt1 | contig 68126 bp, 99 predicted proteins | sample LinPmetageLP28_FD_184041 | JGI IMG/M metagenome (GOLD analysis project Ga0209535, IMG submission 184041) | Marine viral communities from the Pacific Ocean - LP-28 (SPAdes) (version 2) | ecosystem: Environmental > Aquatic > Marine > Oceanic | place: Pacific Ocean | collected 2009-08-22 | reverse complement strand
ACCAGTAAAGCAGTAGAGGTCGAAGGAGCAGCTTGGTTAGGTGCATACACGTATACACCAAAAGCAGCGGTGCGGACTCCGCTGTCATCGGGGTATCCCTCGTTAGAAACAAGGAAGATATCCTCGACCATCGCACCATCTTCGGATGGGATGTCGCCCACACGGACTAACTGGATTAGATCAGAAAAGTCCGGATTGCCTTGATCAGAGATTACTGTCGTTCCGCTGTTGATCTTCGCACCCCGAAAGAACGGGCGGTCAACCATCAACGGTTGCTTGTTAGTCGAGGTGGAGGCCATTGTTACTTAGGTCAGTCTTGCTATGTAAGCAGTTTACGTGGTGTATCAGAAGAAAGTATCTTTAGCCTTCTGACCAAACCCATAGTTATTTTGAGTAGCTGCGTCCTGTATCTGTGGGATGCTAAGTCCATCTTTTAAAGCTTTGACAATGGCTGGGAAACCAAGAGTGTTTGGTGTTCCGCCTTCTCCAATATATTTTTGAAGATCAAAATCGGGGTCATCACTAACATCTACCTCTGGAGATCCGAAAGTAGGCATTAAGCCTTCCTGCATATACCTGAAGTAATCCTCCTCAGAGATTTTACCGCCTTTGAGAAGTGATTCTACGGCTTTATCTGTGCGACTTTGTGACCTACGGGCAGCTTCTTCTCTCTTTGCTTCTCTAACTGCAGTTTCATTGCGTTCACGTGATTTTTCGAGTTGCTCCAAAAGCATTCCCTGCATACGGTCATTACCAAAACGCATTTGACCGCCGCCTTGGTAGCCACGCTTGAAGGCAGCCGCTGCTTCAAGGTAAGGAAGAACGTCTCCGGCAATGTTGTCGAGTTTTTCGATAAAACTCTGTCCTTGATTTTCCATAGTTAAGTGCCTCGTAAGTGTAGTTTAGGTCTATCGAAACTTAGGGTACTGACCAAATGAACTCATATATTGATTGACACGTTGAAGAGCATCTTGAGTAATTGGTCGAGTTGCAGCCTCCATATCAAAAGCTCCTTGGGTGGGGTTAACCCCAACTTCACCAGCTGCTTCTGCGTTACCTTGAGCGTTCGCACCTAAATCAGACCCGAGCTCAGTATTAGTCACAGTTGTAGTCATGGCCTCAGCGCTCTGTTGATTAGCGTTGGGATCTGCCATCTGCTGACGTTGTAGCTCGTAAGCCAGTTGAGGAAAGTTCTGAGCCCAAGCTTGAAGACCAGAGTCACCTTCAGACCTCACAGCCATCATGTCGTTGATTTGTCTGCGGACATCGGCTTGATTTGTATAAGCTTCGCGAGCTGCAAAATATTCATCAGCTGTTGCGTATTTCTCAGGACTCAAGGGCTCCGTAGCCCGGACGATTTCTGCAGCCATAGGGTCAGATTGAGCTAGAGCTGACCGAATATTACTGTTTAGTGCTTCATTATTAGTGTTCTGACTAATCAGTGTAGGAGGGGTCGGATCAATATTTCCGAGAGAAGGAGGGTTATTGGGAACAAGCTGACTAGGAGCTTCTCCTAAAGGTGTTCCGTCGTTTTCCCTAAGGAAAGGTGTGACTGGTGCAGAAACCCTTGCAGTTGTTTCGCCAGTTTGGTCTTGATTCATACCTCCAATTAAGGCAGCAATACCTCCAGCACCAAGACCTAACTTCCCGAGAAGATTTAAATCTACGAATTGATTACCGCCAGCTGCATTACGCATTTGATCGGCAAAGACTTGAATCTCGTCAGCAGCAGAACCTATGTTGTAACGACCAGGGCCTCTTGTAAGTCCAGATTCAGCTGCCTCTCTAGCTAAACCTTCCGCTGCTTCCTTAGCACTTTCATTGGCAAGAGTACGCCCCATGCTGATCCGAACATTGTCAGGATCCCCACTGGATTTCATTGGGGAATAAGTCCGACTACCTTTTCCAGGTTGTGTCAAAGGAAAGCGAAGTTGAGTGCCTTCAATACCTCGAGTTGGCGTAGCTGGATTAGGTCCCATGGGTACTACTCGACCTCCCATCCGATTTAAAACAGTGTCAGGACGGGCACCATCAGGGAGTGCTCTATTAAACTCAGGACGAGGAGCTTGAGTAGCTCTTGTTGCTGCAATCTGTCTATTTACAGCTTGAGGGCTTTCGCCAATCAAGCCCTCTCCCATATCTCTACCAATTCGACCGAACTCAGGACGAGGTGCTTGTCTAGCAGGAACGCGTTTAAGAACTGAACTTGGTACTAAGTCGTCTACCAAACTACCGACATTTGCACCCATCCTCCGCAAACCCGACAAAGCTTTGTTGACGAGAGCTGGATTATCCATCTGCTGGACAGCAGGCATGATCAGTCGAGCCAGATCATCTGCGTTTTGAATACCTAATTTTCCAACAGCAGCACCAATACCTGAATACATAGTCAAACCTCTAAAAAAAGGTTATTCACATTGATCTCACTTTAGCGCCAATTTTTATAAAAGTAGAGACGATCAGACCGTGATACATCAGGAGGTCCAGGGATTGCCTGAATAAATTCTCCTCCGCTCCTCTCAAACCTGTAACGAGACGCCACAGGATCCTTGTAATTCGGAACGTAAAGCATCTCTGCTAAACGATTGCATTCGTACAGATAGTTTTCACGCCAGATTCTGGCAGTCTCTCGTTTGTCCTGAATGCTGATCGAACGAGAGACGTCACCAAGAATAGTCTCTTGACGGCTAGTGGCCCGACCTGTAGCAAGTTCAGTCAAGCGCTCTGCATCTTCACAGCGCTCAACCTGCTGAACAATCTTGTCGTTATAAAACTCACTAGGAATGCTATTGCAAGCTTCGAGAAGTCTTGCGTAATCACCAGCAGGAACCGTGGCGATGTTATATCCCAAGTGATACGCGACTCTACTGAAATTAAAATCGTCTAACGCGTACCCAAATACCTGAGCAGGGTTGCGAGACAGCTGATTAACAGCTGCGTAAACTATTTCACGTTTACTGGCGTCAGTAGAAGTGGCGTTAAAAGTTACACCCTGCTGTGCAAGGTAACTTTGAATTTGCTCAAGTTCGTTTTGAGATAATTGCGCCACGACTACTGCTTCTTACTTTTACTTATTCTACGTACACAGACCCAGTAGCAAACACTTCGATCCAATCAACTCGTTTTATAGTTTCGAGTTGTTCGAGTTTGGTGAAGCGTTCACCTGGTAAAGATTGACGAAGTTCTACGATTTCTTTTGCAGTTTTAAGACCTACACCCGGTAAACACTGCGATAAACCTTCGGGAGTCAACGTATTAAGGTTGATTCTTGTGTCAACAGGAGGTAAGGGCTTAACAACTGACGGTTTGTCGTCTGATTTTTTAGCAGTTCGGCGTCCGCGACGTGTTTGCAGTTGATTTCCCTTAGGTTCTTCAACGTTTTCTTCTACGAGAGCGTCAACCTGGTCTTTATGGGCGATAAACACCTTACCGGTTGTTGTAGAGCGCACCATGAAGTACTCACCCTCGTCTAGAGTTGAAATTACGTCAATTTTGACGCCACTTGGCTTGTATACTTTCGAAGACATCTGAATAGTCAGTATGTAAGCAGCAGCTTAGGTCAAAATCTTTGTAATTTTGCTTATTTGGGGCTCAGTCCGTCTAATCCGTCAAGTGAGTTACCTAAACTATCCAAAAATTTTCTTCTATCAGCCCAAGTGTCACCGCCTACCTCCCCTTTTTTACGATTTATACACTGAGGGGAGTTCACTGTGTTGCAAACAAGCCCTGCAAGGTCATATTCGCTACCTATTGCACCAGTCGCCCAGTGATGAACTCCGTTTAACCACACCGCGCCGCATTTTTCACATTCTTTACGGCTTAGTTTGAAATCTGAGAGGTCTTTACCGTCCATGTGTTGGAGGAAGAAAGTGCTCTTTGTTAACTTTGGCGGTTAGTAAACAAAATGCACAAAACATTTGCATAAGAACATTAAATCAAAAAAAAGACCCCTTCGAAAAGGAGTCTTTGTGTACCAATCAAGTTCTCTCTGAGGATCAGGAGGGGCTTGTAGAAGTGTATGTCTGAGATTCGACCAGACCATCGGGTTGCAGAGCAACATCCTGGCGCTCGGGTGGCTCATCGGCAACAATCCAGCAAACTTCGGCAATAGCCAAAGCTTTGTTTTCGCCGGAAAGTTTTCCGTTGGTAGCACGAGGATCGTAGATACCCGAACCTTGAGCTAGACCAGAAGCAGAGGCACCGCCAAGATCGGTGGTAGTGAAGAGTTTCCACTGAGTCTCCGAACCCAGAGCCGCGAGGCTGCTGGAATCGATGATGTTGGTGGAACCAACGCTGCCATTAGCAATGCGGCTGCTGGCACCGGTGAGAGAAACACCGAACTGACCAGAGACAACAGTGCCGTTATCTCTAAGACCTTCACCCACAGCGGGGATAAGAGTCAGTTGAGGAGTAGCGGAACCGCCGAATACTCCGGAGCTAACAACGTCGCCGCCGTCAACACGCAGAGAAGCGCGATACACATAAGCACCAGCAGGTGCCTTGATGCCATCAGCGATATCAGCCCGTACATCCTTATGGAAGTCGGGTGAAGGGATGATGACATTTCCGTTCAAGAACGGAGTGCCCGAAGCGTAAGCTTGGGTGTAGTAAGAAAGTTGGTTAGTGGTTCCAAGAGCTTGGAAGCTCAGGTCCAAATAGCCAACAGCTTGCTGTGCAATCCAGCCAGGTTGGAAAACAACACCGACAGGACCACCAACGGGTTGGTTGGTGTAGCTCGTCTGAACGCCATTGGCGTTCTCGAACTGCATGGTCTTTTCTTCGTGCCAGTAACGAAGAACGTTCGTATAGTTACCAGGATAAATCTTGGAAACGTGAACCTGATTTGGGTTAATAGTCATAGTTAGTTACCTCCTCAAGCGTCGAAAGAGTAACCAACGGTAACGAAATCTGCATTAAGCAGTTCGAAACCGGCATACAACGACCAAATCATCTGGATGAACCGGCTGAAGTCGTCGTTGTTATTAAGGAGCACCTGGGCATTGTTGCCGCCGATGCCTACGCCGACACACTGAGGACCGAAGAAGATACCAACAGCGGCGTTGTAATCTTGAGCGGCACCTGCAACTGTCGCAGCTTGAGTCTGAGAAGGCATGTTGGTGGATTCGAAGAATCGCACACCCTCAAAGACGAAGCCAGTCGGCATAATTGGTTCGCCAGCCACAAAAGTAGCTTGGCCGAAGCCCTGACCCATGTACAGTGCAGCGTTAGGCTGCATGCCTGACATAAGGGGATTGATTTGACCGTTACCGGGGTAGCGAGCCACCTCACGGAAGTCAGAGTTTTGACGCAAGTGCATCAAAAATGTAGGGTCACAGATGCAGCGGTAGAAACCGTCCTGGAAGGTCGGAGTATTACGCTTGCGTAGGGACTTGACTACACGAAGGAGGTCATCCTTGACGTCAAATTTGGCTTGCTCAGCGTTGGTGTAAGTTAATGCACCGGTAGCGAGATCGCCGGGGAAATAGTAACCACCTTGGGAATCAGAAGCCTGACCCTTAGATACGGACTTAAGGAGTTCATTAATGAACACCCGGTCGCGCCAACGGCGGTAGTCATCAAGCAGAGTCAAGCTGCCGATTGACTGGTGGAAGGTGGTGAGGTTACCAGTGTCCAGCAAAAGACGCTGAGCAGTGATAAGAGTCTCACGCGCAATCTTGAATGTAGAAGGCTGTGTAGGATCACTAGGATCTGCAGGCCCTGTATATTCACGAAGGGTTACTTGAACCTTATCTTTTACGATATTCCTGCTGTTTGCAGTACCAATCGTTTGCTCTGCTGTACGCTCACGTGACTCCTTAGAGCCAGGGTTACCGAAGAACCGGTACCGATCGAGTTGTACCGTCTGACCTGGCTGCTTAGAAAAGTCATGTACGACCACTGGTTCAGCGGCCATTTCCACGACGTAAGCAGGGTGCGGACGGTAAAGCTCAGCACCGAGAATCTTCGGAAAATCGTTGTCAATAAACAACTGACTTCTCGAAAAAACTACTTTTTAAATATACCTAAGTTTTTAACCTTCTAGTTTTTTAGTGTTGCAAACGTAGAGGTTAAAGACTTTTTTGATTAGAACTATTCACACTAGGACTGAAGGTGCGTACCATGTTTCGAACCCCCTCACCAAGTTTTCCGTACACAGAGCCGTAATTAGGTACGTATCTACTTGATTTACCTCTATAACTATTACGAACAGGTGAGCCCATCTGACCAGGTACACCTGTATATCTACTTTCTGTAAATGTTTGGCAATAAACGGGATAGTGATAAACCCACGCTGCTCGTGAGCCTGATTGGTCGTTAGTAGGGTTGGTAAGAGCTGGGGCTGCTATACGCGGTTGAGCGACTGCTCCACCGGTAATACCTCCTCCATCAGAAGTATTAGTGTTACTGCCAGGAGTCTGAAAAGGTGAATAAAGTTGATTATCAGGTACCTGTTCGCCATACCAGGTAAAACTTCCAAAGTTTCTTAACCCAGGCTGAGGGCCTATAGCTGTTTGAACGGTGGAGTTTGCAGTGCTGTAGAGACCTTGTTGCCTATACCCTTCATAACTTGTCAGTAGTCCTGATGCACGTGGGTTAACGTTTTCGTAATTAGTCCAGTAACCAGAAGGAGCTGGGGTAATAGCTTTCCATTCAGTAGAAAAATACCCCGATAAATTTGGTGGCCCAACTGGTATTCGTCCAAAGTCGGCTCCTTGATCTAAAACACCGTTCCAGGTTTGTTGAATATTGGAAGGAGGGATATATCCACTTGAGATAGTCAAATACGTATCAGTCAGATTCTGATCATTGCCAGTTCTCTGAGGCCCAGATTGAATCGGGTGATACAAATTTTTGTCGTATTTCCAGTTGGATTGAGGAGTGTACACCATAAATTTTCTCGTTTCCTTTTTTAACTTTAGACTAAGAAAACAGAAGATATTTTTCTAACTTTGTCATGCTTAGTGATACGGTCAGAGTTCTAGAAGTGGTGTTTGAAGATCCGGAAACCACCCTGTCCAGTTTTTCTGGATCGATTACTGAATCTCTAGTACATCCAAAAAAATTAAAAAAGTTAGCAATATATTTTTTAAAAACAGTAATCGCAGGTTACCTATTGGCTACTTTCGTAAGCCCTGCTGTAGCAGAAAGATTAAAACTCACAAGAAAAGAGGCTATTGCGATATCTTTTGTCTGCGGTTACGCAGGAATAAGAATTATCGCTATGGCCGAAAAAACACTTGAAAAAAAATTTATCTCACAAATAGGAGAAATTCATCCCAGTTCAACAGATTCAAAAAATGATTCAGGTTCAGGCGAAGGCTGACTATCTTCAGTAGTAGTCTGACTATCTTCAACCTTAGGTGTTGCCTCCACGGGTTGATCCTGATTGACTTTTTTCTTGCGAGGGCGGTCGTTACCAGTTCTCATATGAAGTCCTAGATCTAGTTAGAGGTTAGCAAAAAAAATTCCCCCATTTCTGGAGGAATGTGCTCACCTTGGTAATGGTAGCTAAGACCTTTCCAGTTAGGAAGGATCCATAAACAACAGTTTATTACGAAGAGCATCCGAGCCCATGTTGTTGAGGATGCGCCATGCATTCTCAGGACTACGGTTCATAGTGTTCTGGAACTGTTCCCACTGCTGCTGAGGAGCAACGTTGTTATTTGAGCCACCAGCACCAACAGGTGGTGCAGGCATGTCGTAGTTTTGCTCGTAAGCCTGAGGCTGTTGAGTGCCTTGGGTCTGAAGAGCGTTTTCATCCACATCTACAGGGAAAACTTCGGTGAAGAAGCGGTCGGTGTAGTTGGCCAGATGATCTGGATCAGTCAAGATGACTTGCATCGCATCATGGCGAGCAGCCAGGTTGTCCATCTTGGTTCCTTGGTCGATCAATAGATCTTCCAGGGAGCAAGAGTACTGATTAAGAATGCCTGGAGCTTCAATACCGAAGTGACTAACGACCTCGGCGGTTACGGGGCTGATTCCTGCGCTCTGGCCCGTAGAAACTTGCGAGGAAGTTTGGGTCGGTGAGGCGCTGATATTGGATATCGGCGCTACCTGGGGCTCCTGATAAGCCCAAGGCTGGGCCTGTAAAACTTGATTGCTCTGTGGAGTAACCTGCGCGGGTGCCTCCAGGTAGGGAGACTGTGGAGTTTGGCTGAGGGATTGAGAGTTCACCTGAGAGAGGACCCTCTCCAAAGAACCCATTGCCTGTTCCCACGGGTTGCTGCTCGGGGAAGATTGATACGTTGACGGGTTGTACTGGTTGCTGATAGTAGGGTCCGTAGCCGGTGCCACCTGGGACGGCGGTTGGGCTGTAGGTACCGAAGCTGCCACCGGGGTAGCTGCTTGCGGAACCCATTGGGGGTACCCTACTGAGCCCTGGTCCTGTACCGCCGGTGCTGCCGCCGGGGAGACCGGGCTCGGGGTCGAAGCTTGGATCTGCTGGTTCATAGCTACCCGAGTAAGTTAATTCCTCTGCGAGGTGATCGAATGTCCTGTAAAGGAGAGGAGTGATATTCAGTCTAGGATCAGCCGCTAGAGGTTGATTAGGCGCAAGAGGATGCGGAGACTGCAACATCTGGCTTAATAATACCAGAAATTGCTGCATTGCCGACTGTGTTTGTTGAACCATTCTGAAAGGAAAGCCTTTCAACATTTCGGCTCGCTCAGAATCAGTTTTCTCAGGAAAAAGAAACTTTAGAGCTTCAACACTGTCAACACCTAACTCCTGTAAGTTACGAACAACAATAGATTTTTGATTGATGTCGTAAGCGGTGTCTTCGTAAACATCACCTTGAAAACGATAAGTTACCTCACGTTCTCCATCTTCAGGTAAGCCTACAACTCCTGGAGGGACTGCGTTCTCCTGAAGTGCTTGTTTAATCATTTGAGTAACTTTTGCCTCAAACTTAGCCAAAGAACGTTGGTATTTCTCTATATTTTCTTCGGTTTCTTCTTTAGGCGGTTTGGGTTCTTTTAAACCCGAAGCAGCGATAAAGGACTCCCGAAAAATTGTCTCCTGGTGGTACAACATCATCTCTAAGAGACGGTTAAAGCCATAAGTAAGGAAGGACTTATTCTTCCTTAAGGCGGTGGCTTGAGCACGTCCCATCAAACCCTTGAGCTCAGTTGCAGTAGCACCTGCAGAGATTGAAATCTCATCTACGCCGCCTAAAGCTGTGCGAATCTCTTCCCTAAGAAGAAGGGTATATCGGTTCATGTCCCCGTTAACAGGGTCAGGAGTCATATAACCGACTCGGTCAGAAGGCTCGACGTTCGCGATAATCCGAGGCACACGAAGTCCGGAACCCATACCGGTCCCAAAAGGCTCACTTACGCGAGTCGAAGGTTGGCTTTGCCCAGCAAAACCACTTTGACTACTAATAGTCGGTCTGAAAGTGCTCTGAGTATCATTGGCTTCCACAAGGTCACTTCTGGGCCGAGAACTAATCAGTGTCGGGTTACCGAAAAACTCAATGTTCTTAGCGATATTGCGAGTAAGTTCGTCGTGAAGGACGAGCTGCGTCATAAAAGGATCAAACTCACCCTCTCCTTCCGTACCACTTGCGTTGGGTTTGTTTAAAACTTCTACCGCAGGTATAAAACCTAATGTGTTAGGTCGTTGCTTGGAGGGAGTTAGAACAGTTCCTGGTTCAAGATCGAAGCTAAGCTCTGAGTCAGTCTCAACTTCGCTGATTTCCTCGGATGTAATCGCCAAACGCACATAACGCTTGTTTGCGTTAGCTGTAGTGCTAGGAAGTCCAAGGCCCTGATTTTTAACTTTATAAGAGTAAATAATAATGACTTCTTCTACTTCACCGTTTAAGTCGTGATAAACCCGGTATTGATTTTTATTGAAAAAATAAACCTGATACTTCAATTTTGGGTCAGGTCGGAAGTAAAAGAGACCACTTCCGTCAATTAAAAAATTCCTGATGATAGAAGGAAAACGAATATCAAGTCTATTGAGAGCTATGATATCATGCAGAAATTTTGTACGCCCTTTGAACGTATCTTGATCACAATAGAAAGCAAGACCCTTCTTAATCATAAGAAGAATCATTTGCTGTAAATGACTCAAAACAACCATCGTGGATGATTGACTACTTCGATCTTGAGTGCGGGACGCCTCTAAGATCTCATTAAATCTAGTTCGAGTCTCTGAAGAGGTAGACATCTGTACGCACGGGATAAACAGAACCTTTTAAGGTTCATTTTTTAGAGCTATTTGCTTTTGCCTTACGGGCTTTAGCCAGAGCTCGTTCACGAGTCTCCTTTTTACTCTCTTGACCTTCTCCTTCAGAAGATTCTTTCTCTTCGTTCTTTTTCTTGAACTTCTCCAAGAGTTCGGGAGGCATTTTGTTAGCCATCGGGAAAAAGATACTCTTTTACTCTTTTTAGTTTAACTGCTTCCTTAGGCAAATCTTCAACAGGATACGAAGTCAATAGGTGGTCCTCTCGCCCCAACATATCCGTTTTACCTTCCTCAGGTACAAAGTCCTCACAGAGTTTCTGTACTTCAGGCTTATCCCAAATGTAATACTCAGCAATCGAGCGGAGTTTGAGCTTACGTTTTTCGGCATCACCCATCCAGGAAAGATGCCAACCGGCGTCTCGGACACCAAAGTATCGGTTCTCCGTGGACGCCCGCATAGAAGATAAAGTTCCAAATGCTTTTAATTTTTCAACAGTTGACACAACGCCACACCTCCAATCAAACAGCTCACCTTTAGGCGACATCAACTGCCTGTCTGCTCTGCCGTAGTGCATGCTCATACTGAGACGCACGATTTTATCTTTCTCTTCTTCAACTACTTCAAGTAGTTCAGGGAACTTAGAGGGGTTAGCGATTTCATCACAGTCACTACAGATGAAGACAGTATCATCCGGCATCATGTGGAGGCCAACGCCAAGAGCATCACGTTGCCCACGTTCACGAACCCATGGATCTGGTGCTTCTTCATAAGAAGGAAGCTCACAGTGAAGTACTTGAATCTTCTCCTCAGGAAGACCAAGTTCACGAATTGCGTCTAAACATGTAAAAGGTTTTTCTTCACCGCGGTGTGTACGGTTCGCGTCTGTAATTAAAAATCCATCTACGTGATCTTCAAGAGTTCGAATACGAAGCTCTAAAAGCTCCTTTTCGTTAAAATATGTAAACGTGTCGATCAGCATCTGACAGTTCTAACTGCCAACATACTAGCCGCGATCTGCTAAATATTTAGAGACTTTGGCACGAGCCCTAACTACAGAGTTTTCAGTCGGCTCTGGAACATCATCGTACTGATCAGACGGAGGAGCGGGATTCTCAGGGTTTGGTGCGTAGTTCAGATCAGTGCGTTCATCATCGAGTTCCTCCACAAAAGCTTCAGTAGAAGGTCTGTTAACACGACGCTGCTCATCTGCAGCTCGCATGTTCATGTCATACGCTTTAGAAAAACCAAAAGCTGCGCGGTCGTAAGCATTCATAGTTAGTAAAGGACGATTGCCCCTTCAATAGATCCGCCACTGATTGCGGTTAGTCCCCAATCGAGTTTTTGATCACCCACTAAATTTTCAACATGTAAAAGTTGACCAGGGCCATCGTTTAGCTCCACATAGACGTCATCTTTGCCAGAACTAGACTTGGCTTCTATAAACACACATCGACAGGTAGCAAAACGTTTCTCTCCATCAGCAGGTTTCCACAAAAAACCGCTTGCCATTGGAAGAGAATTTTGCTGTCCGTAGACAGTTCCAAAGGCTCGTATATCCATTACTAAAAATTGTTTAAATCAATCTTAGCTCTTTTTGTCCAATAGTCGATTTAAATACCAACCAGCTTTTGCTAGGTCTTCGTCTCCGTTCTTAAGTTTTTCACGAGATATATATTTTAAGATGTTGCCTTTACAGAACCCTCGAAATTCTTCTTCTGTTAAAACAGACTGAAGGTAGTCAATTGTCTCAATAGACCCGGAAGTGTAATGGTTAGGGTGATTTACCAAATCTTCTTTCATTTTTGGTTTTGAGGTGGCGGCAACTTTCACTCTGTACTCAAAGTCAGAAAAGACGGAATCCAAAAATTTCCGATATATCTAGAACGGAGCCTAGCTGCTGATTCAACTCGACGCTGTACTTTGTATCAAGATGTTCGAGCATCGCGTAAGGAGCTACTCGCAGTTTACCTTTATCAAGAATGACGGGAACCGCACGTTTGTGGTCTTGGCCGGGAAGCAAATTCTCAAAAGCAGTTCCTAAAGAACTTCTGTCAGCAATAGGCCAACAACGATGCTGGACTCTTTCAAAACTTTTTACAGGATCCGCACTAAAAGAAGCTACATATACATTTGCCATATCCTGATCTAAGATCATCATCCCCATGTAAGGATTGCTAAGTGTTACAAAACCTGCAATAGCATCGTTAGGTGTCAACACTGTCTCAGACACAAAATCAATATCGCCCCAGACTTTACGAGTTGGTGCGTTCAGCTCGACAACTCTGTGATTATCAAACGGAACTGACTTTCCTTCAAACTTTTCAAACCTACAAAAACCAGGTTCTAAGTTAAGACTCTTGAGTCGATCTTTCCAGGAATGCCAGTAGAGAAAATGCTCACTACTGAAGAGCATGTCATTCTCTGTATAGATATAGTAGTCATACATTTTATTTAATATGGCTTGTTTTAGTAATGGTTTGTGAGCCCACGTCAGCGAGAACCCTTCATACTTCTTCTCAGCAACGACAACAGTGATTGAGTTCAACTCGACGTTGGGTTTCAACAACTCTTCAAGAGCAATTTTATCTTCAGCGTGGTCGTTATCGATATAAATAAAAACATCTATAACTCCTGGTATTTCTGAATAACCTCTAAGAGTTTTTAACAGAACATCGAAGCGGTCAAGTGGGTTGTGAGCAGTGACAAAAATTAAAAATGAAGAGTTATTCATTAGTACTCCACCTGAAAATTACCTCTGCGTTGCAGGAAACACATTAAGTGAGTGTATGCGTCAAGAAGGTCGTCATGCGACGTAGCACCAAGATTGATCAATTGATCAAAGAGCTGATCAAATTTTCGATAGCGATTAAAAATCACCTTTTTATTTTCAAGCAGTCCCAACGTCCCTCTAAACCGAGAAATTTTGTCACCTCTGAAACCTTTCACTTCATTAATGTGCAGGTTACCAAGCCCCCACTCGTTCAACATAATCCGTTTTAAATCAGCAGATAGAGATGCTTGGTAAGCTACAGATTCAACAACCAACGTACATGTTGAGTATGTAGGAAAATACTGTCCTTCAGAGTTCTCCTGAAGGATCCCCCACTCCACAAGCATTTTTGCCAGCAAGTCTATTTTCTCCAGGTTTCCGATAGATCTGACTTGATGTGCATCGATGATGTAGTACTTATCTTTAAACCGTCCTCCAAGAACAAATGCTGTGTAATCAGAAGTTTCGTTCTTGCTGGCCGATAGGTCTATACCAATTGCCAGACTATCAAATTCAGTGATCACATCACCCTTGACCAGAAGGTCTGGTGACAGGATCAAATCCGATGTCATCACTGGTTGTTGCTGGTACTGGAAAGCAAAAGCAACGGGATCTAATTCTTTCTGGCCTTGTAGGTAGTCAACACTCCACTGCTCGGGCCAATAACTGACTGCCTCTCCCTCGTCATCATATGTAAGAGCTTCTTGCTGGACTTGCTTCCACCCTTTGCTGGGAATAAACATCGTTTTGTGAATATCGAGCGGATGAAAACGGGTACCTAGACAGATAGAACGACCACCTTCAAAAATAATTGGTGCAATAACCGAAGACCAGTTGTTGTTCATTTCCTTCCTAATGGCCGGGTTCTTAATGTCTGTACTTGACTTAATAGGGTCATCCACGATGACAAGGTGAGCGCGTTTAGACGTGATACTTCCTCTAAGACCAGCGGCTCTTAGCGTAAATTCTTCGTCACCAACACGACTGATGCCTGCATAATCAAAGTCAATACTCCAACCAATATCCGACTGCATACCAGACCGCAACTGGACTTTGGGAAAAATCTTTTTAAATGTTGAAGAGTCGATTATCTGTTTGATGATTCGACTTTTTGGAATAGCCGTGGCGATGTTGTAAGAGCAGTAAATAATTTGAAGAGATAGCCCCGCTGTCGTATGCCGCCCGATAATCCAAGCAGTAAACATGTTCAATACTGTTGACTTCGCGCTACCACGTGGGGCAAGAATGTCTAGATTTGGTCCTGCGATATCTAAAAGGTACCTGTTGCTCTCACCAGTAATTAGGTGTTTATGCCACTCCAGCATATGAGCTGCTGGCGCTTTATCCATAAGCGTACAGAACGTATGGAAGTCATCTGCTGCTCTTGTAAATATACTATCTAACTCAGGGTTCTCAGAGTTTATTGCTTTTGCAGCACGTAATTTAAGACTCCTACGATGTGCAAATGTCTCGCGACTAGGCATGTCTTTTTAAGAAGTGGCTTTATAGTGATATGAAAATTCTACTCGCCAAATGGCAAAAATTCTCTGGTACGGAGACATCCTGTCGAATACGGGATTCGCCCGAGTAACACATAGTATTCTGAAACATCTGTCGTCACAGCATGAAATTGTTGCTTACGGTATTAACTACAATGGTGATCCTCATTCTCTTCCCTTCCGGGTATACCCAGCGGCAGCAGGAAACCCCTCTGATCGATTTGGAATCGGACGCCTTCCGCAGATAGTAGAAACAGAAAAACCGGACTTCATTATCTGTCTTAACGACATTTGGATCGTGAACCAAGTGTGGGAAAGGGTACACCTCCTAAAAGACAGTATCAAATTTAAATTTATTGCATACTTCCCAATCGACTCTGAATACTACATAAGCAGCCTGTTGCGGTATATCAAAGATTGGGACTTTGCGATCACCTTCTCCGTCGAACAGGCCAATCGCCTAATGAAGCAAGGCGTTAAGCCAAAGCTTCTTGGTGTCATTCCTCACGGGCTTGATCAAGGTAAGTTCTTTCCAATGGATAAAAGTGAAGCGCGTAAGCAACTTAGGATTCCCGAAGATATGTTTATTGTCTTAAACGCAAACCGAAATCAACCGAGAAAGCAAATTGATCTAACAATCAAAGCTTTTGCCAAGTTCGCAAAAGACAAGAGTGACACTCGCTTATACCTGCATATGTCTGAGAAAGACCTTGGTTGGGATGTTCGAGCAATTTTTGACGCAGAGATGCGTCGAAATGATATTGATCCTGCCGAACGGATGATTATGACGAGCAACAACATCAACTATATGGACGCACCCCCAGACGAACTTCTAAATAAAATATATAACGCATGTGACGTTGGTATTAACACTGCCAATGGGGAAGGGTGGGGTCTAGTGCCCTTTGAACACGCTTCATGCAAACGGCCTTTGGTTCTTCCTAACCACACCTCATCTGCTGATATCTGGAAAGACAGTGCTGAATTAGCAGACATTGCTGCGTGGATTTACGACAAAGATCTAGGCGTGGAAAGAGGAATTGTTGATGTCGATGATATGGCGGAACGTCTAACCAAGCTTTACTGGGACAAGGAGCACTACGACAAAGTCGCAGACGCTTGTTTTAAAACAACACAAAACCCTTCGTTCCGCTGGGACAAGATTTCTGAAGGTTTTAACTCTGCTATCGAGGAGCTTTCAAAATGACAGCACAATTTCACCGCTATCGCACTGTCTATCAAAACGTTGTGATGAACGCTTACGCCCCGACCAAGTCTGGATACCCGTCTGTGTACGAACAGGCTTATGACATCGGAGGAAACTTTACACGAATTAAGTACGGGTTCCCAGAAGGAAGTGTTGCTAACTTTAGCCCCTGCGTAATTCGACATAGAGACGCAACTCTTATCGCGTGGCGATCACAACCAGAACCGTTTGTCTTTAGGCACGATAAAAAGTATTTCTATTACAACAACACACCTACCGACATCTGGATTGGTCAGATGGTCAATGATGAAACTATTTTTGCGCCTCGTAACTTATTTGACCGCAAGCATCGGCTGAGCTACGAAGATCCTCGAATTTTTGTTGCTCCGGATGACACGTTGATGTGTCAGTTTGTGACCAGCACGTATGCGTCTAAGTGGGACTCATCAAGCCACAAAATATTGACAGCCCCCAAGGTGTGTACTGGGGCTATAGACGAATTCGGTAAACTCACCGATTGCTACTTCCCCCCAGTGGGGATGAATCAAGAAAAGGATAAAGCAGAGAAAAACTGGTGTTTCTTCTCAGACAAAGAAGATCTACGACTTCTTTACTCGACTAAACCTATTGTTATTAAAACGCCAGGTGAAGAAGACAAGGTCATAGATTCTTCGTGTCTCAACAAAATCACTGGAGAATTTCCTACTTTTAACTCCACAGCGCCTATTCCAGTTGATGACGAATGGCTTGTGTTCTGTCACTGGAAATACATGGTCAGCGAAATGAATCGTCGTCCTTATCTTTTATACTGTCTTGGTGCTTACACACTTGATAAAGACTTTACCAAGATCACAAGAGTACTAGATGAACCCTTATTTGCTGGTTCAACAAATGACGAACTCGTAACTTGGTCTGATGCTGTAGGTAATGACATCTCAAATCAACCCGCATGCATACTGCCCTTTGGCTGTTTCGTGGATGACAATGAGGATCTCGTAATGTCTTTAGGTGTTAACGACTCTTTTATGGGTATTTTTAGAACTCCGGTTATAAACGTTCTAAGCTTAATGCGTTCAGTTAATAGTTAATTTTTTCAGAAAATTAACTTTTACAGAAAAAGGCGGACTTATTACTATCCGCCTTAGCAATAATTAAATGGATTACTTGTTCTCGTTTTCTTACGACATCCGAGCTTTACGTTTGGAATATAAGACAACGTGTGACGCTATAAAAAGATGGCCTGGTGGGGACCCTCAAGAACAAGATTTTTTAGAGAAAAAAAAGAAAGAAGTATTTAGACAATTATCTGAATACAACTTTCGAAAAAATTAATCAATTTTTTTATATGCAGAACAATCTGTGGCGTCTGTGCTCATAAACTCTAAAAATCCAATACTACAATTTTCTTTACAATTGTGTATACAGTTATAACAAGGGATACTTGGCTCAGGGACATCTTGAAAAGTTTTAATTGCTTGGGTAATTTTTTTAAGTGCGGCAGAGCGCTCGCGCAAAACTTTAAGCTCTTCTGCAGGGATCTCCCAGGTCGTAACTCTTTGTCCGCAGTTTTTGCATTCGAGTCGACGTCGTCTATGGTTGTAATCGTGACCGGATTGCTGAGAAAGCCTTACTTCCATAACCATAACTGCTTTTAGTCCGCATGAAGAGCACCTGCGAGTCAGCTCTTTAGTTCTAGAAGACAACTTGATTTGATGTGTTTGATCGACTGTAGTCGATTTTTAGGACTTTTCTTCGCGTTCTATCGTTCCCCACACAACAAGCGATGCGTCCTCTAGTAGTGAGTGGACAGTAGGAGCATCCTCGAAACTGTTAAGTAGCTCGCGCAGACAACGGTCAGCACCAGCCAAAAGCAATCCCCTTCGATCTAGACCGTCTGTCATTTGCCTAACGGCTTGGATATGAGAACGAATTTCTTTTTGAAGCACAGCAATCTTAGTCGCAGCCGTCGCGTGATCCAACATCCCAGTCAAAGTCATCTGACGCACGTTGTGAAGATCGATCTTTAGTGCATCAATTTCAATCAAGAGCACTTTTCGTAAGTCATCCTTCGGATACTTCTCCTGAACCCAGGCAGTTAGGTCAGCAATTGAACCTTTGTAACTTGGTTTTAAAAACCGTGCATAAAGGTAAGTCTCAACATCACTCGTGGCGTTTTTTGCATAATGCTTAAAAGCATCCTGCTCAGATTTATCAAGCAAAGACAACCAAGTGCCCACGCTTGTGGAGTCTCCAATTGCAGATTTAATCATGCAAACATTCTGACACCAGCAAGAGCTGCTCGTTTGCCGTAATCTTTAATAGCTAGCTGACCTTTGGTCTGAGCCTTGGTGCGAGCAAGGTCACCTAGCACATTAAGCTTACCTAGCTCTGCTGCAGAGGTGAACTGCTGAGCTCCGAGAGCTAGCTGACCTTCAACATTGGAACGATTAAGAGCTGACTGGCCGACAAATTCTGTTTGTTTTTTGGCAATATCTTGTGCTGTAGCCTCTTCTCTTCCGCGGACTCCGATGTTCGTTTGACCAAGAAGATTAGCCATTTGATTTTCACCAGCCAAAGCAGCGGCTCCAGCTGCAGCCGCAAATTGCGGGGCTTGTAAGTTTGTAGATAATTTAGCTTTCTGAAGATCAGCAAGAGCATCTATACCTTTACCAAATGTATAACCAGCCGTTGAAGATAGAAGTTGAGCTTCTTTTTGAGCTCTTTGAAGACCTTCAGTAAGTATTCCCAGTTGAGCACTGGCTTGAGTTGTTCCTTGCTGACCAATCGCACCTGCCAGAGCGCCTTGCATAGCAGACAATCCTTGATAAGCAGCGGTTAAAGGACTGTTAGCAGCTGCCATTTGTTGAGCAAACTGCAGGTAAGAGTCACCCGCTTGGGAACTTCCACCGCCACCGCCACCGCTTCCGCTGCCCCCACCACCAAAGAGACCTCCTGCCGCAGAGCCTAAACCGCCACCAATCGTGGCACCTAAAGCTGTCCCAACTCCAGGGACGACGGAACCAACAACAGCGCCGAGCGCAGTACCAAGTCCACCAAGTGCACTCATGATCAGATAGGGGATTTAGGAGCAGTAAACGCGCCGCGGCCTTGTGAAACAAAGTTAGCAGCGGCGGTCAGTTGGTTGGGGTTAGGCATACCGGATTGGTAAGCGATTTGCATCATCCCCAGACCAATAGCAGTATCGCGATTAATCTCAGCTTCAGTAATCCCTTTCCAAGCATTGATTGTGTCGCTTTCGATTTTACGGCGTGTCAGTTCACGCGTCTGATTCATCGCGCCTTGCTGATAGGCTGCAATTTGTGTAAGTTTATTTTCAGTCCTAATATCATCAATTTCTTTTAGTAATTCAGGATTTATAGCAGCTTCTGCTAATTTATTTTGAACTTCTAGTTGAGAAACCTGACTTCCTAAAAGTCCCTCTAAAGCTTGTTGTAAAAAACGGTCACTTTTTTGAACCTGATCAAATTCTCTGTCTCTATATCTACGTTCTCGATCAATACCTTCCACCCTTTCCTTTTCTACCTTTTCTGCCGCTTCGACGAGTAGATCTCGCTCTCTTTCTGTAGGTGCAAGAGGATCGATTGTTCGGAAAAGTTTTGTACCTAGACCTAGAGCACCTCCTAGCCCAGCTCCAGCCGCAGCAATGCCTAGGGGTTTAGCAAGAGGTCTAGCAAGACGTCCTATAAGATTAACAGCAGGAACAGGGTTGACCATAATTACTTACCAGTAGCAGCGTATTGCATTGCAGGGTCTGCAATGGTTTGTTCTAACAATCTTTGAGCAATGTTACCCCCCAAACTAGCATTAGCCGTTGCTTGAGTTCCCACCATCTGTGCGATGGAAGGCATAACGGCAGCCTGAGTTTTTAACTGCTCACGAGCATATTCTCGTTGACCAGCTTCACGAGCTGATTGCCTTAGTTGCTCTTCTCTACCTGCAATAAAATCTTGAGCATCTAGTAGTGGAAGGTTTAGTGCGCGCCTACGAAAATTTTCATTGGCGAAATCTAGTTCAGTCTGACGCGCCTCTGGCAACGTAATCATAAACTTGCTACCAGCACCACCGCCTGGGGAAACCTGAGGTTGGAGGCCCGAACCAAGCCCACCTTGAAGAGCACCACCTATTTTATTAGCGATCAACTCAGCCAAGATTGCATTAAGAAAACCTCCAGCAAGACCTTTTACAGAGGTCCCGCCCACTACTAATCCTGGTAACGCGGCTGCAGGCATAATCAGAAACCTCCCGGATTGTCGTATTTAGTGCCACTAAGAGGCTTCTTCATTAATTTTAGATCATTAGTCCCCTGTTGCAAACTAACATCTTGATTAATCTGACCGGGAGAAGGAATAGAAGAAGTATGTGGAAAATTACTTTCCATATACAACTGCATAAAACTACCTGCATCCAGTTCCGGAGCTAACTTCCGGACATCTCGTTCTCGTAATTGACGTTCTCTAAAGTTCATAACTTTTAGCTCAGTTGTTGATACTGACGAGAAGGCTCAATTCCATTGGAGGAAGGAGAGTTCAGCATGCTGTAATTATCACCCATGTTCGGAGTGTCGAACTGAGCTGGCCGTTGTGCAGAAAGCATATCCATATGATCCTCCTTCTGATCAGTAAGAAGCTCAAGAATCATGATAATTGCCTGGGCTTCTTCGGGATCTAATTCACTCAAAAGCTCTAACAGGTACATATCGTCCTGAGCAGGCTCACCCTCAGTACGCATACGAGACGCAACTTTTGCCTCCAGCATGGGCTGATTGTTGTCGGGATAACCATTAAGAGATCGTGTCACCCCGGTATACATACCCTCTTGCTCAAAACCAGGCATCGGATTTTGCCCACGAGCAAAATTGCGAAGAACTTGAGCAACAATAGGAGCTGCGGCGGCTTGCTCAGCCGGAGTTTCCGGCATCGGCAGACCTAACATGCGAGACGCTAGTTCGTAATCTGCTTTAGAAAACACCGGAAGATACCACTCTACTTGTGTCTAGTCTACCTTTAATCTCGAGTATGTCGTTAGGAGTGCATTCCAATGACAAACATAACTTTTCCAGAACTTCTGGAGAAGGTAAGTAAAGCGGATCGGCGTAAATTTTACGCGTGGTAGTAGGTGATAAACCCGCCAATTTACTCAAACCGAAGGACGACATGCGCTTCGTACCGAGAAAATCTCTGAGTTTGTTCTGTAGCTTTCCAGCTTCTGTAAAGGAAGAGTAAAAAGGCATATCTTCTAAGAAAGCTTTCGCTATTAAGAGAGTTTAAGACCTTCTGAGATATCTACCAACCCAGACCCTGTGAAGTGGCCAAAGGAAGTCAGATCCATTTTAGGACTTTGAATACTCCGCCAAAGCAAAATTTCGCTTAAAAATTGAATATCGTCTAGAAATAAGAAACGACGCTTCTTAGGCATATCAAGGAAAGACAGCTTATACAAGAAAGTTTTCTCAAACACACCGTCCTTAGGGCCATCGCACATAATAAAATCTGAAAGAGCTAGAAGTTCTGCATGTTTAACAAACGCATCTTGCTCTTTAAGATCGTCCGTATAGTGAACTAACCGACCTCCGTTACTTTCGAAGTCCTCATTAGTAAGGTACGTGGTGTTGTGTTTTTCCCAGCTCGTAATATCAAAAGACGCGACACTGGCTTCTTTTGTGTAATCCAAAAAAATTCGAGTGCCGTTACCATAGTGAGTACCTATCTCTACGATTGACTTTAAGGGTCTTGAAGACTCCATACTGGTCAGTAGACCTGATAGCAGTCGATAGTGATCACCAGGAAAAGCATTGGCTACTGGATTATCACTTTTGATTCGTATCTTTGAAGCACGAAAAATAGAATCACAAACCAATTCCCAGTGATCGAAGCTCTGTACTGCTGGGTCGTCATCCACAGAGAGGCACGCGGATTCAATTACGTGGCGTACAGTCATTAGAAACCTAGGTGTTTTTTACGAACGAACTCCAGATCGTAAGTCGTGAAACTTACTGGGAGCTCTGAGATGTTGAACGGCGACTTATGGGTTTCGCCATCTACGTGAGCTTGCCACGCCTCACCCCATTTGAGGTGGAGATACTTCTTATTGAGCTCATGACAGATGTGAATCGGCATTGCTAGGTCTGGTTCCGAACGCCAGGTCTGAGATCCGTCTGTGTAATCTTTATATTTACCGTGGTAATAATCATGCTCTAGGTCAAGAACACGCTTTATATCATCGTGAATAAACCGCATACCATAATCCATATCCTCGCAGTAACCGGGGTAAAGGTTTTCATCAAAAAGACCATACTTATTGACGACCCAGTCTTTAAGCATAAAAATATCCCAACCGCCTCCTGACCCATGGACAGTGCCTACCTCCGGATCCTGAGCTTTCTGGTTCATTTCTTCGAGAAAACCAGGCTCAAACATTACGTCATGGTTACTGATCACCCAGTAAGGAGCTTTGAGAAAGCACTTAATAATTAAATTCCAAGCTCCTGAGCAACCAACATTCGCAGGCATGTGAGTCACATGCACTTTCTTTACGTATGGATTGTCTAGGCCATGTAACGCATCGACCTCAGACTCAATTTGACCACGTCCGTTGTTGTTAAAGACAACGAAGTTATCGACTGGGTAATCGATACTCATAAAAAGCCTGTGAAGCCAATAAGGATTATTGACGATCGCAGTCCCTAACACAGGAATTGACGACACTATGCTGCCATTAACTATGACAGCATATTAGTCCGAGTCAGCGGGTTAGGCGACATTTTTACTAAAACTCGTCACGGTCACTGTTCTTCTTTTTCAATAGCTTCTAGCTCTGCTTCAGTAGGTTCCGTGTCTTCCACAAACGCATAATGGGTAGACCCATCTTTAATAAACTCTTGTAAATTTCCTAATGCTTGATCTAAGAGCTCCAGTTCTTCTGCTGTCAGCTCCTTTGGAGACCCTTCAGACTCCTTATCTGTAGACGCGGTAGTAGGAGTTAGCGATTCGTTTACATTGTCGTCCATTGAAGTCTCCGTATTTCTCTAGTTGAGTGATCTTACAAAGGTTATAAACACGTTCGAAGCCTTTTGCTTTAGCTCCGTGGACTGAACCCAACAGGTTGGAGAAAACCCAGAGACCTAGAGGTAATGCAACAACAGCTAAAATCCCAATAACTAAAAGTTCTGTTGCTTGATTGGCTAGGACGATAGGTACTGCGTCTTTGCTATCAAATTTTACGTTGAAGTCGCTCATGATGTTCATATGATGTACTCAGAGCATAGAACACTCAAGTTGTTCTGTCAATAAAACCTGCTACCGTACTGAAGATTGTTATAAATCCAAGATGACCGCAGTAAGTCAGCCTAGTTTCAAGGATCTGATGGAACAGATGAACAAAGAAACTGAGTCTGAGGTTCCGACTGTGACGGTTCAGGGGAAAAAGAAGCTTGATGATCGTTATTCTCTTAATCAAGGGTGGTACGACGCGCTTTTAAACACCGATTCAGTTCTATGTACCCGTGAAGAAGCCTCAGAGTTGCGATTGGACCCTAAAGAAAAACGCCAGGTCGTCGAAATTGGTGTTTATGAAGGTGCTTCTAGCTGTTTTTGGAGTGATTTCTACCTTAGTCATCCCGAATCCCGCCTTACCTCGATCGATCCGTTTACTGGAAGCTCTGAGCACCACGAGAATCCAGAAAACTACCCAGAATTGGAAAACATTGAGTTGATTGCTCGAGGTAATATCGCTAAGTCCGATAACGCGGCTAAGATTGAGATTATCAAAGGATTCAGCTGGGACGTTTTTCCTGAACTAAACCGAAAAAATAACGGCGAGCCTTGGATCGACCTCCTTTATATAGATGGAGCCCACGATTCAACTTCCGTTGCCCGAGATACGATCTTGTACGTCCCCATGGTCAAGTCCGGCGGAACAATTATCTTCGACGATTACGCTCACCCTGACGTTAAGCGGGGCGTTGACATGGCACTCAACGCATTTGCTTCGATGGAATTAGCTATCTTCACCGGATGGCAGCTCGTAACTAAAGTTGCCTAATACCTTTAGATGACTCGCACAGAAGCACACGAGTTACTTTTTAAAGGACAGACTAATGTTGCACGGTTGGCTTTAGAGCTAGAAACGACTTTAGAAGACCTTCAAGAAACTTTTCGAACATATGTATCACAGCAGCCGCCCCTACCGCCAAACTGGAATGACGATCATTAAGATCCGCACAGAATTACTTTGTCAGTCTTTTGGTGTGGTTGTTAGTGAGCACACTTAAAGGCATCTAAGGTAGAGCTGTTCGGCCCGCGCCCCACACTTTTTCCATTAGCAGCTTGCGCTAACACAATTTTTTTCTAACGCGATCTACCCCTTGACTCTTGGAGCTTGCCCCACACGGTTTATTTTTTACCCCTCTGATATAACGACAATGTCATCCTCAGGCTTTTCCTCGTATTCGTAACTAGTTTTATCCTTACTCTCAAACATCTCATTAAAAATTACTTCAATCCGATGAGCTTCTAGCTTGCGTTGACGAAACTCCAACTTCAAGATCTTTTTTAACGCAGGTGTAAGTTCATGCGAAAGCTCACAGTCCTCAAGGTAAGCACACACTGCTGATCGCAAACTCTTCTCTAAACTCTGCTTGGCGTATTCACGAGCACCTGCAGTCTGGTAAAGCATCCTTAAATAGCTAAGTCATTTAAACAACGTTAATACAGCACTCATAAAAGTGTATAAAGAAAACCGGAGCACTAACAATAAATAAATACCCAGAAGATTTAAAATAAAATTTCACCCAGGAGCCCCTGCCGTGATCGGATTAGCCCGACTCCACTGCTACAGAAATGGTGTTTTCTATCTCTACGACGTTCCCCAGGATAAAAAAGACGAAAAAAAACTAATAATGAGCCGTGAAGGATGGGTGGTAACTCATATCGAAACAGTTTAAATTAAGCAAATTCTTCGCGATTTGCGCGGAAAGCTTCAAAATTACCCATCTGGCCGTCCATCCCACGTGCGTCAGTGGGGAGATCACGGCCGAATTCTCGTGCAATACGGACTTCACGCATTCGTTTATCGCGAATCAAATTGTCAGCCATGTCACCGTGGGTGCTCAACCAAGTGTGCATTGCACTTCCTTTGTTCATAGCTTCGTCACCACCGGTGATTCCAAGTTCCTTCATCTCTTTGGCACGTCGCATTGTCGTTGCCTCTTTCAGCAACTCACTCTGCATATTATTCGGCGTGGACAACACTGAATCTCGACCTGGCAATGCTGCGGATGAACCAGATTCAACACGAGGGGTCTGCGGTGCCGGAGGGTTTACACTTTCAGGAACAATAGGTTGTATTGTTTCATTTAATGCCGCGAGCTCTGCATCTGTAATTTCCTCTGGAACAGACTTATTAGGCTCCTCTTTAATGACTACTGGTTCTGTCTTTCGGTCGGGAATATTATTTAAATAATCCGTCAAACCACTAACACCAGTACGAGACATGGGGATTTGGGGTTTAATAGATTCGTTAAGCACACCGCCCAAATACGATCCTAAAAAATACCCACCGGCACCCCCAATCATTAGCCCTGGGAGACCAAAGCTTGAACCTAACCTTGAACCAATAGCAGAACCTGTCATACCTCCTCCAACTTGTGGAATTATCTCAGCAACAGGTTCTCCTGCAAGAAGACGTCCGCCAACATCTATGGAACCCTGAACAAAAGGGTTACCAAACAGTTTACCAAGTCTCTGCAAAACACCTGGTGATCCAGCCTTTCGTACGGCTCCCGTATAAGGTCTTACTACGTCTTCAAGTACATCAACATCAATAGTTGGGCCTGCTTTCTCGATCGACCTAGAAGAATACAACTTTCTACTTCAACAACTACCCTTATTATAAACTCATACATAAAAGTTTTATATGATACTCTCACTCCTTCTAGTTTCCTTTATAGGACTAGGCAACAATAACGAACCTTACAAAAAACAAATAACGTGCGAAGCGTGGGAGCAACGAAAGTACGAAGTACTGTTTGACGATAAACTCACACGCCGCGCAAAAATTCAACTACTCGAGTTTTTAAGATCAAAAGTGATCGGACAATGCCCTAAGTTTATTTAGAAACTAAGGAACAACCATCAACATCAGACGAATCATACTCAGCACCTCTATAAGTAAACTTTTTACCAACAGAGTGAACTGAGTTCCACCAGGAACGGAATGTCTCTTTTTGTTCTTCAGCGTTGTATGTAACACCGCGATACACAACCTTAGACATAACACCTCCAGTTACTTTCTTATATCCTAACAGTATGTAATAAAATATACGGTATCACCCTTATACAGTTTTTAAACTCGTATATCTTTAGTACTAAGCAGGCTAAGAATAGTGGCCAATGCCACGCTGAATAGATTCTCGACCCTTTGCCCAACATCAGGACACACTTCTTTAACAGAAACTACCGCAACCCCAGGTCTACGCACAAGTAATTCACATGCTCTAAAGGCTTGCCATGCCATAAAAAACTGACAAACAAAAACTACTGCAAGAAGTCTCAGCAGAAAAACCTTTACTCTGAAAGGTCTTTGTGTCACATGTACTTTGCTAGTAAAGTTTTAGCAAGTTCTTTACGCATTGCAGTATCGTAAGCATCACTATACTTACTATCTACTTTCACAACACCCACATCGGGGCTGCCCAGTTTGGTGCGAGAAAGACTCAGAAGTTCGTTTATAAATTCATTCATGATTTAAATAAGAGATTTAGGTGTAGCAAATGCCTTAATTGCCGCAAGAAGCATATCCCCAGAGTCACTTTTAGCAGCTGAAACAGAACTACCGGGTGTACTAAGTTGACTAGGACGAGAAGTTCTAACAGTAGGATCAGAACTAATAGTAGCTGGCTCCCTCATAATTAAAATCATTTCTAAAAAATTTTGACCATCACCATCACCATCACCACTACCTTCAAATGGAGACTTTGGTAAACCATTGTTCCTAGGTAAATCCCTACAAGGATCCGCAAAGTAATTTATATTGGGATCCTGATTAGCCTGACACGCCTCGTAACTACCTTCGGGGTAACTACCCTTTGTAGGTCTTTTAACTACTTCAGGACTAGGGTATCCCATTTTTACAGATCAGATAATTAATTATAAATCATGGACCGATGCCTGTACCGTATTCTTTAGGTACAGAGAACTCAATATCGTATCCTGTGGGTGGCGTTTCTCTGCCAAAGATATACGAACGTAAGAAGTTTGCTGGATCAACAAGACCAAGAACGCCGCGGTAAGCTGCTCTGGCCATATCTTTGCCAGGTTCCATCATCTTTGAATCTTCGTACTCATTCTCAAGATCAAACTTATCACGAACAGTATAGCGGTCACCTTCGTCATATACGTTATAACGACCTAGTGTATAACGATAGGGTGCTGCTGCTGGGTCACGATCTGCCAAAACAGGAACACCTAGAGCGCTAGGCACAGTATCAATAACAGGAGTTCTAATTTCTTCTTGATAGGGTTTAACCGACCGTACCTCACCAGGAAGCGTGGGACGGTCCCGAATAGCTAATCGAACTGCTCCTCGCTTAAATTTGTCAGATAGTTCTAAATCTTTATTACCAATACCACTTATATACCGATATCCCATATTGATAGGGCCTGGAAGTTGATTTAAAACCTCAGGCTGTACTGGAGTACCTCCCCCAGGCAAGATTCCGCCCAACCTTTTATCGACTTCACGATAATATGCCCCGAGATCCGGTCTGGAATTAGGGATTGGGGCCATTTATCTAAAGCTTATACACATAGTTTAGTTTAATCTCTAAATCCTTCGTCATCCACGAACCATTTTTTCTTACTTGTGAACCATTCAGCGATTGTTGAAGGGTCTTGAGGACCAACTAAGTGTTCTGCGGAGTCATCTTCGCCTAAATCCATGTCTTGGAGAAATTTATCAAGACCATCCTTGGGTAAATCTCCTTTTACAACCTTTCTCCTGGCTATACGAAGCATAGATTCAACACTGTGGTTACTTTTTGCCCATTTTTGGACCCATATCATGTCTGAAACCGGTACTTCTGCCTTTTCTGCAATTCTCGAACAAATAAATTCCGCTTTTTTGCGGACTTCAGTCGAAAGCATCCAGCTATCCCTTTGTTAACAGTCTAATTACCTTCCAAAAAGAAGCTCAGTTACACCAAAATCATACGGATCTAATTGACGAGCCTCTTTAGCTGACCGTAGACGTCGTTGAAATTCATTCTCGTTTTGTTTTGCTTTGCGCTCGACTTCCATCCGACTTGCATCAGCAGGTGACATCTGAGTAATTTGAGGAGTCTCATAAGGTCTATTATCAGGCACAAATTTTTTGTCGGGTACAGGTCTACGAGCCTTACCTATAATCGTTGTATCCCCACCGGCAGCGCCCATAGTTTCTTGGAATCTCTGAATTAGTGACTTACCAGTTTCTTGTTTTACAACTTCGTTAACTGCCTCACCACCGGCAACTCCTAATAAACCTGCTCCAATACCAGGAGCAAAAGGAGCTACAGCCGGGTTAGCAAGAATAGGGGTCAAAGCTGCTGACAAAGGAATACCAGCTGCAAAATCCTTAGCCATCTGCTTTCCCATAGCGGCAGGGTCTTTTTCATAGCCAAGGCGAACTGCTTCGGCACTAGGAATCAAATCAGCAAAACCAGGCAACAAAGAAGACGGTGTGCGTCTGATGTCCCCAGCCATTCTAGTAATAGTTTCTGGAGTTACACCGGGTAAAAGAGTACCGTAAAAATGTTGTGAACGATTAGTAGGTTTACCTTCATAAGTCTCTATTAAAGCTAGAAGACTATCTATATCGTTTAGACCTCTTACATTTGTTTTAACTCCTGGAAACTGTGTAGTAAGCAAACCTGCAAATCTTCGATTCATAGGTTTTACGTACTTATCTATAAGCAACTCGGAAATACGTGGTACATCTGCATCGACTTGTTCTGTAGAAGGGTATATTTCAACTGAATTATAGTTATTATCATATGCAGCCTTTGAAAGCCCCCCTGGATACTGAAGGTCCATACGTGTGGGCAGCAAAAGCAGACTATCTTCGTCTAAAACATTACTTTCCTCTAGGTTCATTTTCATAATATCTGGAAAAACACCTCTGGTTATTGCCTCTAGTTTTGATGGTTTCTTACCTACAAGTCCGCGGTATCGATTATGATCCAAATCTGTAGCTAGCTCTTCGTTAATAGGAGTTATACTGTTTGATTTTATGTTGACTGGATTACCTTTTCGGTCTGTACCGGCATAAAAATCGCGATAATCAGGTGCCATCCCTAACTCATATGGTCTTTGATGTGATAACAGTTCGTGTATAGGTTGTGCATAGTTGTAGCTTTGAACTTTTCTGTCTGTAGGTTCAGAATAGTCTCTAACTCCTGTATCGGCCTCGAATTTTTCTAATCCAGATTGAATATCAGGAAAACCTCTACTTCGTAAGTCTTCTGCCACGCGGTCTCTGTAAGGAATGTAAGTTTCGACTAACTCACGAGCGCTTTGGCTTGATTGAGTCATTCCGCTGTTTTTATAATCTAAATATTTTTTAATAACTTCGTCTTTTCCAGGGTAATTAATACCTTCAGCGTCAATACCTGCTTTAAATGCAGGTGCAGCCTCCATACGATTTTTGTAATCGCGAAAAAAATCTTTAAAGAAACCTATATCAGTCCTACCTAAAGAATCCATGAGCAATAAACAGTCTTTACCTAGTTTACCGTGCAAAATTTTTTTTCAAACTGTGTCACTATACTTCTATAACAACATTTTGACCTCAAAATACCCAGAAGATAGACAGACTGTTCTCGCCCTCGTCGTCATATAAGCGCATATATAAAAAAAAGGGTCATTGCGGGCAGGAGAAAATTACACATTGCGGGTACATATGTGAAGGGGCAGTGTGACTTGATGAAAGAGGCTTCCTATGCCTTATGTCAAAGTGTTGCTAACTATTGACAGGGGGAGGGAGTGCATGGTTTAATCACGCGCGCGTTTCATTTATCTCTAGGTCATGGTCCGCACCTAGTGTGCCAATCACATAAGCGTCACACACTTCTCCCATTCGTCCCTGATTCATGAGATCTTAAAGGAGTCAAAGGCAATGCACGGTTACCACGCCGAGCCGCTCCCTTAGACAATGCATCACTAACCCTTCGGGGTTCCCGAAAGCTGACCGATATGGTAGGCTTTCAATCAAGCACCTAGACAATTCGAACTCATTCCAGTCAGTAGCGTGATGCCGCGAGGCCGCGAAGCTTGGAAAGGATGGATGAGTAAGATACATATACATTCTCAGCAAGTGGCGCAATCCCGCTCGCGTCGAGCCTCTCCCCTAGGGATGTTGTAAGGTACCGACCACTTGTTGATAGGAATTTTGTATCTCTCTTAGGTGTGCTGTATATACAGACACCTAGGGAAGTCCTTCCTATGCCGCGTATCTGTCTTTAAAGCAGGTACGCAAACATTCAAACACCAGTGCTAGAAAGGGTTCTGTTCTCTCCCGCGTGTTCATTGGACACGGTCTGGACACAATGGCCCACTCTGTGGCCTAAATAACATCAAATCTTGCACTTTATGTGCATAATGTACACAATGCTTTGCTTTTATTTGAGTAAAGTTTCCTGATTTTCTATTCCTTCGGGACCATGTAACTCTTACGCGGTCCCGATTGGATTAGTTAATTGTAATTAACTTGATCATTTATGATCATGATGTTTCTCTCCTTTTGTCTCTTATTTAGTAAGACAAACTGAGGGATTCTCCCTCACACATTCACATCAAATTACAGGTGATTCTCATGACTGATTTTGACTGCCACGCAGCGACTGAACTAGAACTTCATGCTCGCAATTTCTCCGGTGAACATGCAAACACCGTAGGAAAATGCCTCTCTAAGTTTCACAAACGCGGCGAGTTTAGCTATGAGATTGCGGTTAAATATATTGAACGCAATCTAGTTTTACCTGCTGCAAAGGATTATCTCCTTACATGTTGCAGTATGACTCAGGGACTACGTAATACGTTCCCTAAATCTATGCGCTTGTTTGTAGCTGAACAACTAGCTACTAACTACAGAGCAGAATTCGAACTCGGCAACTACTGGAACTAATAATGAACATTTCACTCAACTACGATCAAATTTTGACTATTACTTTGCCTGACGGGCAAACTGTCACGATCGATGCAAGAACACGGGCAGAAACTGACATTTTTGTCAGTGATCCTGATGGTGATTGTTATAAATCACTCAGTTTTGCTGAGTGGTCTAATAATGATCTAGAACCCTCTTTATCTGCTGCCGAACGTAACCCTAACCTCTACTGATTATGGAACAATTCACTTCATCACAAGCTGCTCAGGTTTACGACCTTCTAGAACCTGAAATTGAGCTCTTTTTAGATAAGACAAAGCGAGAGTGGGTGGATTTAGTAGACGATCCCACCGCTTGGACTGAACAAGAGGTTAAAGAGAATTCAGTCAAATTATTTATGTCTGCTGTTCGCACTTCACTCGGTATTTAATCATGACATATGAATACGCTACAGCTTCAGACTTTGCTAAATGGAGGCATCACGCTGAACTATGTGACAATTACTCGCTGAGATTTATCATCGAAGATTGTCGAGAAACTGCAAAGAATATGCGTGAGTTTAATGTTGTTCGCGAAGGTTATTACGAAGATCAAGCATTTACTTATGCCGATGAACTTGCACGTCGTTTAAGGAAACAGTCATGAAACTTTCTATCTTTGATCTGCCTCGTGGTTCTAAAGATTATGTAGAACTACCTTCTAAACGTTGTATCAATGTACATGTCTCTCGTGTTAGTAATGACACGATGGTGCATGTACAGGCTAACAGTGAACAATGGCCACAAGAATATAGTGACACCTTAGTTCACTGTAAAGATGGCGTTTCTGTGCTTCATTCTGTAACTAAAAATCTGACTGCAGATGACATTGATTACTTACAAACTCACTTCACTAATTAACACCAACTAATCATGGCTAACAACATCCGCCCCGCACACATTCGTAGAGCAATGCTCGATCATGACGTGCGGAAACTACTGACAGAAACTAATCCAAAGGTTCTCAAGAATGACAAAGTCTTAGACATCCCCACAGCAGTTTTACATCTCCTTCCTAAGTATCGCGGGACATGTCCTTTCGCTGCTAGTTGTGCTTCTCTTTGTCTACATAGCGCAGGTAATCCTGTTTACATGCGTAATAAGCAGACAGCACGCAAGAATCGCACGGACATGTTTATGACTGACCGAGATGCATTTATGGAACTATTGCTGATCGAGTTAGTCCAATTCGCTAGCAAGCATCATCTATCAGTACAGCGAGGAGCAAGACTTAACGGAACAAGTGATATCCGGTGGGAAAGAGAATCAATCACAGTAACTCCTGACACTTCAGAGTATCTCTCAGCCCGATACGGTTTATGTATCTTACCAGGCAGATATAGAAACATTATGTACTGCTTGAGCACCAACAAAGATATATCATTCCAGTTCTACGATTACACTAAACGTCCTGATCGTCTGTGGGATGTATGCAAAGAAGACAATTACCACTTGACTATGAGTGAGGGTTCGTCCGCTGATACGTTCCGAGTCGCATTAGATAACGGTCTCAACTTAGCTGCAGCATTCAACATCAAGAAGAGTCAATCTCTCCCCCAAACCGTAACTCTCTACGGAATGGAGTTTAAAGTTATAGACGGAGATGTCACAGACTTCCGCCCACAAGATGAGTCTGACGGTATGCACATTGTCGGCTTAAGGCTCAAGAGAGTGCCAAACATGACACCAGCTCAAATCAAGGAGTTTTGCATCTCATGAAACACAATCAAGCAGGGCAACATGTAGTCGATCGAGAGTTCATGAGGCGCTTAATTCGTTCCTATGAGCAAGATTTAGTGAAGCTTAAAAGCGAAAGCGCCGAATATCCTGGAAAAGATTGGGTCGATGACGATCTAAAACGATTAACAAGATTAAGAGATGCTTCTTTCTCAAAATTCACACAAACAATTCATTTCTAATGAAACCATGCGAAGATTCATTGCTCTCTATCACGAGTGGGAAGGCGATCACTCACCCACGCGGAGAGAGATCCCTATCTATGCGAAAGACCTTAAGCAAGCTACTGATAAGTGGGTAGCGATGCAACGATTTAATGAAGATCTTGTGAGTATTATGCTCACACCATCAAAATCAGACTATTGGAATTCAATCAGATCACGCCATGACTAAAATCAAACAAATTGTCATCACTCGAACCGTTATTTATGACGAAGAAAACTTCAAGACCTTTGCTAAAAGTAACGGTTTAGAAACAAGCGACGATAACTACATCGCTTGGGTGGAATCCTGTCACGAGGACTTCGAGGATCCCAGAACTTTCACATCAGAAAACCAGCTTATCTTCAAAGATGCTTGATAACAAACCACTCACATCAGAAGAGATCAGGGAAGCCTCCGAATTCTTCTTCGAATCATTTGAGATTATTCAGAGCAAAATGCCTGAAAACTCCACCACGGAGGATACTCTTAAAGTCATGGAGTACGTTGCGAAACTAGCAACTAAGCAGCGCTCCGATAGAGAACGTGAGAAACTAAAAGTATCGTTTGGATTCTCAAAGAAAAGTGACAGCGAATGATCGGAGCTTGATGGTACTTCTTCTTATTCCTGCTTTTTTAATGAGCTTTATCTTCTTGTGGTCAGTGACGACAGGTAGCTAAAATTAATGGCTTCAGATAGCTATCGATGCCGTTAAAGAAAGTTAATAAGAAGTACCAGAGGAGACCAGGTGCTTTTGATCGCTTTACTTGCGCTCAAACAAACGAGCAAGGAAACAGAATAAACAAACAGGATCCCATTAATCCAGCTAAAACACGTGTCACTAAATTTGATTACTTCAAAGCTGAAAGTGACTTAGTCGCTGAGGGTATCCTTGTTTACACAGACACTCTCCACGAGAGTATTAACTCAAATTCAATCTCACTCGAGGATCTAAAGGAATTCAAATGATTAGCCAACAAATTCGTTTCACAAGACCAGCTAACACCACGGATAAACTACTTCAAGCAGTAATTCCCTTTACCTTAGGTTGTTTATTTACAGGGTTTTCACTGATTTCAATGCAAAGATCAGACAATTACTCGAAGGTCAAAGCGTGTGATGCAATCAAAACGAGCAAAATTATTACGCAGCGTTCAGTTGTGGGCACACTCAAAAGCTGTGTACCTATTAGTCAGCTTTATTCTCAATGAAACTATCGAACGTATTAAAGGGTTTCGCTCAATTAAACAACCATCACATAACAGGCACAACCTTAGCGGTCTTCCTGCACATAGGGGAGACTGATGCTGAGATCTGCCAGAGCGATATCGTAAATCACTTTGGTATCCAGAAATCAACAGTTTCAAGAATAATCAATGTACTTAGTTCTGTGGAAACCAAGGAGGGTGAGAAAATTCAATTGGTAGAGCGAAAGCTGCCACGCAGCGGTCCTTCAAGAAACGTTTTGGTCCTTACTTGTAAAGGTCAAGAATTGTTTGACCAAATGTACTCAGATTTCAACTAATATTCGGGGAGCTTTATTAAACCTGTGAGTGTTCTCCCAGACTGGCGCATCCATATCTTGTGTCAAGGTGGTGCAATCACTCCGTTCGACGCCAAATTTGTTAACCCTGCAAGTCTTGATATACGACTGGGTGAGAACATATTTGAAGAGCACGAGGAGGTGGGTCTGGTGGCTAACAACATCAGCAAGCATACCAAGGAAGATCCTTACAAGCTTTACCCAAATGAGTTTATCCTCGCTGAAAGCATGGAACTATTTAATATACCAAACAACATCTCATGTCAGTTTGCGTTAAAAAGCTCTATGGCACGGCAAGGTCTTGAGCACAGTATGGCTGGGTGGATTGACCCAGGGTTTAATGATTCGGTACTTACACTTGAATTAAAGAACGCTTTGCGTCTGGGGTGTATTAGTATCTGGCCCGGAATGCGTATCGGACAACTTATCTTTTTTAGTATGCAGGGGAGTCCAGTACATAACTATCGAGAAACGGGTAGATATAACGGCGATAAACGGGTAACTAAAAGTAAAGGAACTCTATAGCAGAGGCAAGAGATTAACTATTAATCTCTTATGTGTGTAAGTTAAAACAATTTACACGAATTTACATAAGTCCAGATTAGTTGTTTAATCTCCCTTATAAAAAGAAATTAAATATAGAAATGTTAAACCTTATGTAGCTCAGTACAGCTAAGTACAACTTAAGGAGCCGCAGTTGACACGGTGCTCAAACCCGTGTATCTTTCTCACAGGTGGCACCGACCTAAACGTGGCGCACTAAATTACATATCAATCACATGCCAAAACCTAGCACCAGAGCATTGGTCGACCAAGCAGAAGTTGCAGCAGAGCGTTACGACGCTTGCGACACAGCATTAAAAGAACTAAACGAGGGCTTCGGTCTTGACTACGAATGCGCTCGTAAAAACTTAACTGACATGCTGGTTAAAGCTGACGCATCTGACTTTGATCTAACTGTCTTCCAAGGTGATCAATCACTTTTTAAATTTCCCGACTTCTCCACAAACATCGTGGTCAGGATCGATCGAGTTCCCACACCTCATAACAAGATCGATAAATTAGACGGCCAGATAGTTGAACTTGAGAAGAAACTGAAACTCAAGAAAGCAGAGCGTAAAGCTTTGATCGAACAGTTAATGATCAAAGGCCAGATCGATATGCTGACCGACAAAGTTTCTGCAATCTTTCGACGTCTGAAGTGACGGACAGTGACCCAAACATTATTTTAGTTATGGACCGTATCTTTCTTCTCCACTGCACTGTGGCTGCTTCTGTGCGTCAGACTACTAAGATTGAATTCAATGATCTTGGTTTACCTGAGCAAGTTATTGAAGCCTTAGCTAACCAACAGTCAATTCCTGTTAGATCTAATCTTTCAGGGAAACTTAAAGAACACTTAAGCAGGATTAGGACTGAACAAAGAAAGTTGTATGACGAATGTACTATCAGCAATGGAGACATTCACTTCTTACACGAATCTTGCTTTGATAAAGCCAATGATCAAATAATGAAGATCCGTGTGATGGCCGAACAATCAAACGCTGAGCTTGCGGATTTGTGGTTTGAGGAGTATCAAAGTTGGGTGACAATGGTTAGAAACTTTGTTGAACCGATCTTTGTAAACGATCCCGAAGGTAAGCAGATCGCCACGGATGCTTATTTGAGCATGTTCCCTACTAAGGAGGAGTTCTCCAACCCAATTGAGGTGTTTGTGGTGGGGCCTAACCCAATCCGTATGGAAGTGTCTAGCTCAAAAGAGGAGCACGGATTCTTAGAAATAGATCATGTGGGCATTGCCAACACTTCTGAAGTACTTGAAGCAGCTCAACATTCAGCTGCAGATCGAGCACTTGAAAAAGCTGCTGAACTTCTCGATGATCTAGACACCAGAGCGTCAAACCGTGTGAAAGAAAGGCAAACAGGAACTTCTAAACGAAGGGGGTCCTGGGAACTTATTGCCGAGAAACTGGAGCTTATCACCAAACACTGTCCTGGTTTTGACGAACTGTCACTCCTATGTCGAAAACTCATCGAACAAGGAGTTGAGTTACAAATAACTCAAGGTCTGGCTCAAGTAGAAGCAATGAAATGTTTCTCTACAACAAAGGTCGAGATCAGAGAGGAACTCAAACAAATTATCTCAAGACGAGACTCAACTGATGGTCTTGAAGCAGTCAAAAAATCTTTAAGCCTCTCGGGTACTTACAGGGATTTGGTTAGTCGGATCTCTGTGGCAGAGAGTGAAGAAGAACTTTTCTCTATTGAGGAAGAGCTTAGGATTGAAACCTCGGTTTACCATCAACGGGCGAAGCACCTTCAAAAGCTATTTGATCAAAGAACTGAATTAATCTCTATCCAAAGTGGATCTATTGCCAAAGCTTTGGATGAAATCAAAAACATTGACAACCCCGATTTCTAATGAACGACACTCTTTTTACAAACCTACAAAACTTTCGAGCTTCACTTAACTCAAGGTTTCTTGAACGTGAAGATGTAATTGACGGAGTGCTTGCTTCTCTTATTACACAACAAAATACATTCTTGTTTGGGGTACCGGGTACAGGTAAAAGCGAACTTGTAAAAGAAATTTCTAAAGGATTTAAAGGCAGTATTTATTTCGGTTATCTTCTTTCCCCAACTGCAGATCCATCAGAGCTGTTTGGTCCTGTTGCAGTAAGCAAATTGCTTAAAGATGAGTACACCAGAGATACCGAAGGCTATCTTCCGTCGAGTAATATTGCATTCCTCGATGAGCTGTTTAGAGGGAGCAGTGCTGTGCTTAACAGTTTGTTAACAATCCTAAATGAGAGGACATTTAATAACGGTAGAGAGGTACTAACAACACCAATTCAATCTGTTGTAGCCGCGACTAACTCTTTCCCTACTGAAGAGTCTTTAGCCGCATTTTGCGACAGGTTTCTCTTTCGGCCCACGGTTGAGCTTCTTAAGAAACCTACCTCTAAGCGCCGATTAGACACATGGGCAGTTAATGCTCAAGAGCGACCAACAGTTGAATCAAATTTAGTATTTAAAGATCTCTTAGCGCTTCAAAAATACCTTGAAAATATAACTGTAAGTGAAGAGTTTTTAGATAAATTTGGGCAAATTATGGACATGCTTAATAATCGAGGAATCTCTGTTTCTGATCGACGTCGGGTTCAGATTCTTAAATTTATGAAAGGATGGGCAGTTGTTCAAGGTGAGGATCAGGTATATCCAGAACATCTTCATCGTTCACTCAAACATATTGTTTATAAAAATACAGACGACATAAACGTAGTTAAAGAAGTTCTAGAACAAGTCGTTCCTACAAACAGCAAACTTATTACAGATCTAAAACGTATTCACAGCGGAGTGCTTGCAGAGTTCCACTCTTTTCATAGAGGGGAAGCAAAGACTGTCACTGAGTTAAATAAATTTGTTATACAACTTAGAAAAATGCACAAAGACTTAGCCATATGCGAAGAGAGGTTAGACAGGATTCTTTCAGATCGACTGACTATGGAAGACCGTAAGTCAGCAATGAGACTAGCTAGAGAGGTAAACACATCTATGACAGCAGTTATAAAATCAATCTCTGAGGTTGAATCATGAATACAAAAAACGATTTTCTTAGGCTTGCAGATGCAGATCCACTCGTTATAAATGTTTCTGCACTTGGCAGTTTTCTCTGGGATGACTTTGTAAGAGACTCTATGCCTCAAATTAAATACATCGAAGAACTTTATGATTTAAAACAACTATCTCGTTTTGGAAAAGAACTTTTTGATTACATCTATAACGGAGGAGAGGTAACTACGTTGGTCAGTCTTGATGACGCTGAACAATATTTTCAAGCTAAGCAGGACGAAGAGGAGCCAGATTATCCCGAAGGGTACAAACCAGAAAACGCATTTTGGTTGAACCTTTTTTCCGAGATCTGCAACAGTGCTGCGTGGAATGAGCTTATTAAATACTCAATAGGTGATCAGTTTCTTTCTGGTAATAACGCAATGAATATTCTCAACGATTTAAGCGAGCTTATACATAAACAAATTACAGACGGTGAGCTGCCTAATGATTTAGGTAAAGTTCAAGAGGAACTTGAAATAATTAGAAACGAATTTACTGAAGCAAAGAAGAGAGGAGATTTAAAACTTGCCGCTGAAAAAAGAATTAAAGGTAAGGATCTTGTAAAACAAACCGAATCACTGTCTAAAAAAGCTGTCGAACAGTTAAAACCTGAAATTCAACGCAGCGTGGACAAAGCCAAAGAAGAAAGCAAGGATTTAAAGGAAGCCTTTAAACAACTTGCAGGCTGCCACGCGGGAGTAGGTACCCATTTAAATGACATAAACGAAAAGAAAAAACTTTCAAAAAAACTTAAACAAAACAAAAATCTCAAACAACTCATTAAAAAACTTGGAGCACTTAGGACAGCTTGGAGAGAAAGAAAGAAGGCTGTTGCAGCGAGAAGTAATTACTCCGATATTGTCGGTGCGAAATTCTCTAATGAAGTAGTCAAAGCATTCCCCACGGAGCTCGCTCTCGCTGGCACAGAAGCAGGTAGAGCGTTATTTGCTCTCAAGTATGCTCAAAAAACAATTCTTACTAAAGACTACGAGGCTAAAACCAAAAACTTATGCAAAGGTCCTGTAGTTCTATACGTAGACATAAGCGGATCAATGATGGGACTAGCAGAGACATGGTCAAAAGCTATTTCTATGGTTGTCGCAGAAGATTGCTTACAGCAAAAGAGAGAAGTACAAATTCATCTTTTTGATACTTGTATCCAGAAAAGCATCACTCTCCAACCAGGTGGAAAAGATAATAATGAATTACTGGATTTCATTATGTCCTGGGTTACCCAAGGTGGAACTAGTTTTGGAGCTGTGATCGACCACGCGGTGGATAAAGCGGTTATTAGGGAAAAGGCGGATGTATTGATGATTACAGACGGTCAATCTCAAGTTTCCGAAGCATATTTAAAACGGATTAAAGAGTTCAAAGCTACTAAAGGGATTCAATGGACAGCTTTTGTAATAGGTGTGGAAGATCACTGGTGTCACAGGTTTTGTGACTATGTACGCGATGTTGACGTCAACTGCGAAGCCTCAAACGCAAAATTGTTTCAAGAGTCTTTACGTTGAGAAAAAATAGAGTTAGCGTCTATCTGTTGAGACTAGAGACATGATTAGCCAAGAAGACATCCAACTTATCAAAAAATTGCTACAGGAGTATGCACCGCAAACAATGCGTTATGAATTGGAAGACTGGGTATCTACGTGTTTATACGACACGTACACAGATCAAGACGATCCAAAATGCACCTCGTTTAAGTTCAATGAATCAGTAATCAAGTACTTACCTTCAAAAGGAATTTTTAATATTGTCAGACCTTTAGGCGACTCTATCACTGAGTTTACGCTATCTGTGAACATGTTACTAAACACCATGTATGGCACTGCATCACTTCAGTGCGCTAGGGGAGTACTAGACCTTCAAGAAGCAGACTTTGAACTAATGTCGATGCAGATAACTGAAGAGTTTTACAACTTTGATTCAAACATCGGCCTTGTGACAGGTGCCTTGTTGAAAGACATGCTTTAAAAGACACCTTAAAAGTGATTGAAATGCATTGACGCCAGCAAATAACTGGCTAGTATTTGCCAGAACCAACCAATTCAAATGGATTTTACATTCAAAATCGGCGACGCTGAACTGACTACCGGGGAAGCTAAAGCGCTATTTCAAGCATGTGGCGACCTTCCTTCTATCTGTATTGACGTCGCTAACCACATCGATCCATCCTTGATGGACGCTACAAAGTTATTTTCAATAAGCGTCAAGACTAAGAACCCTCAGTTAGCAAACCTAGCCGCTAAGTTCGCCATTGAAGGAGTTAGAGCTCCCAAGCAGCGTAAGGCCAGAGCACAGATGGTCCGTATCTCTGCGACCAAACCAACTCACCCTATCCGTAACGCTGAGGAAGCGATTGAAAAACTGTGTGCATCAGAAAATCTCAAGTCTTTAGGAGCTGGCATGATCTTGCTGATGCTTAAAGGCAAGAAAAAGAAGACTCTCCGTCAGATTGCGACACAGCTTGTAAACCAATTAGCTTACAAGGGAGAAGTTTCTGCAGATTCAGATATCTTTAGGGGCTTTGCTCAAGATTCTGAAGGTCACTACCGCCCTATTGTGAAGGAGCCCGGTAATGATCGGACAGTCTGTTACCACGCTTCTCCTATCTACACATCACTTCGTGACGGTTGTGCGCTTCTTCGTGATTGGGACCTGCTTGAGCTCCATCACACCGAGGAGATTGGCAGTGTTGACAAGAACCTACGAGGTGCTTCTAGCCAACTTCGACGTTTTGTTTACCAGATTGAACTCCGCTCTAAAGGAGAAGAGGTTGCAGACATCTGGAATGACCTTGACACATATATCAGTCACAAGTGGTCTCAGCGAGTTCGCAAAAGTATGAAGCGGACTATGTCAACTGTCGCCTGATCTCACACAACGCAGTTATTCTTGAGGCGTCTTAGGACGCCTTATTTTTTTATGCACATCAAATACGTAACCACGGAATCAGAATTTAAACAGGGCCTCACAGACCTTGAGAAGCTTCCGAAACTTTGCTTGGACTTTGAAACCACGGGGTTGGACCCTCACATCGCTAAGCCGAGGCTTCTACAGCTTTGTACAACAGATGAAAAGGTCGAAGACCGCTGCGTATACGTCCTGGATTTATTTAAAATTCAAGATATTACAGGTTTAAAAGAGCTGATCGAAAGCAGAACACTCTTGGTTGGTCACAACTTAAACTTCGATCTCAGGTTTCTTTACGCTTTAGGCATTGATTTTAAAAATAAAATCTTTGATACCTATGTCGCTGAACGATGTCTACGAGCAGGTTTTAAAGATAAAAAAACTTCTCCAAAGACTCACGAGACTTACTTCGACGATGTGTCTTGCGCTCTTAAAGCGGTTGTTAGCCGAAGATTAGGTGTTGAGATTTCTAAAGACCAACAGGTAAGTGACTGGAGTCAGCCTGAGCTTGATATTGAGCAGGTTGAGTACGCAGCAAAAGACGTTGACATCCTTCCGTCAATTGCATCAGATCAGTTGCGAGAACTGGCAGAAGAGGCACTCCTAGAGGTATATTCTTTGGAGTCGAAGTGTGTCAGACCAGTAGCACTCATGTGCTATAGGGGTTTCAATGTAGATATTAGTAAGCTGCTAGCACTACGCGAATCTATCCGGTGTGAGTTAGAAGAAATAACTCTAGAATTTTGCATGGAGCTAGACAAAGCTCTACCATCCGATTCGAAACTACCCAGGAACCCAGATGGATCATTATCGATTGGGAAGAAACCTAAACAGTTCAACCCAAGCTCAGGCATACAATGCATCAAAAGCTTCAGCAGCCTGGGAGTGGAACTACCATCTTCTCCAACAACAGGAAAGCCGACTCTTAATCAGATCCAGTTATCCGAGTTTGACTCGGAGGACGCGCACCTTAACTTATACAGGCGTCGCACCAAAGTTGAGACACGTCTTCAACACGCTGAAAAACTTTTGGCAAACGTTAACCCGATAACTAATCGCATTCACTCGGGTTATAACCAATACGGCGCAAACTCTGGACGGTTTACATCGTCTGGCGCAAAGAAAGTAAGTGCCAAAAAAATTAAGGACACATTTGCTGTTAACGCTCAGCAAATACCAAGGAATTCTCAATTTAGAGAGTGTTTTATAGCCACAGAAGGATATGAGTTAATTATCTGTGACTTTAGTCAGATTGAACTTCGCCTTGGAGCTGAGCTGATCAATATTCCTCAAATGATTCAGGCTTTTAAAGACGGGTACGATCTTCATACGGTTACAGCAAGTTTGATTTATAAAGTGCCTTTGAACGAAGTAAAAAAGTCTCAACGGCAAGAGGGCAAGACATTAAACTTTGCCCTTCTCTATGGCATGGGTTACAGAAAATACAAAACTTACGCAGCTCAGTCAGGAAAACTTATTTCTCTTTCAGAAGCGAAAGTCTCACATCAAGCATTCCACAATGCATACCCACGTCTTAGGCAATGGCATCGGGAAAGATCAGCAATGGTCGAGGATGGTTGGACATATGTAAGGACTCCCACTGGGCGCCGTCGACTTCTGTCGTATAACGACGCGACAATGACAGCATGCGCCAATACTCTTATCCAAGGCGCAGGAGCTGACGTCTTGAAACTTTCTCTTGCAAAACTTAATCCTTTTATTAAAGGTGACATCCACTTAGTTGCTTGCGTTCATGACGAAATTGTGATTGAAGTCCCTAAATCGAAAGTAAATGAATACATAAATATCCTAGAAACCTGTATGCAAGAAGCAGCAGAGACAATATTAAAGGTTGTGCCCTCTAAGGCTGACGCTTCCCATGGTGGGGATTGGTCTGATAAATGAAAAATAGAAGGCCGAAGAGTCAGTGCAGATTCAGTAAAGGTGACAGAGTAAAGGTTAAAGAAAGTGGGCGACTCGTATTTGTAAGAGACTTTCCAGATCAGGAACTTTTAGACAGAGTCTCTGCTGTTCACAACACCACGAGAATCGGAACAGTGGTTGACACAAGTGTCAAACTGTCGAAGGTAGGTGCTAGACAGCACTATGTAACTGTCTTATGGGATTTGTGCGGTGTCACTAGCGAGCACCACCAGATGCGTTTAATGCTCTACCCTTCTTTAGAATCTCACGACTAATGGTTATTAAAAACGATCGATTCTCTAGCCCTAAGTTTAAAAAGGGCGACACTGTTCAGCTTTTCGTACCTAAAGGGCTTGTTAACTCTGCTAAGCACGACACTCTCTCTGAAGGAACTGTGGTCCGTACTTACGTTCGTAAGAACGCTGCCGGACGTAGAAGACATTGTGTAACCGTGGAGTGGCATAGAACTGATAAAACTCAAGAATTAGATCAGAACAGATTAAAATTTACTGAGATAAGTAATAAAAAATTTATTACAAGCGAAAGTAAGTCAAAACCTAAAGAGTCCTTCAGCTTTGAGATTCTAAATATAGACAAAGTTCCTGAGAAAGAAGTTTTTACGGTAAAGACAAACGGTAGTTACTTTGGCTGCGTAAACTTCATGAAAGGTTTTTACGTAGGCAGAGAGGAATTTTCCACACCTTTAGCTGCTGCTAACGGAGCCCGTAAGCTTCGTGCGACGCTATCGATTGCTAGAACCGAAAAGTTAGATAGTAAACTTTTTAATACCGAAACAAAAAAAACAAATAAAAATGTAGTCACTAGAAGCAAATCACGACTAATGTACAAATCAAAGCTGTGTACATTCGAAGAAACTCTCACCATGCCTCTTTTATCATTCCAGGAGGTGTGGGTTATTACCAAGCAGGGTGAGTACGTAAAAGACTCGTTGAATAAAGAAACTAAGAAGTTAGTGGTATTCACTAGCGAACGAGACAAGGCACAGTTTTTTTATGACCACGAGGAAGCGAAAAGAAGAATGAGAGTTCTCAAAGGGACTGTAGGTCCAGGTTTTGGCTTAGCAAGATTTTGGGTTGAAAACTAGTAAACTAAAAAAAACGATCTATAAGATGGCCACTCGTTTCGCTGGTGACTTCTTCGGGGCTGCACTAACCGGCCCCGAGACAGATCAAGGGTCTCTCTTACTTGATTACTTCCCTGAATTACGTAAAGCAAAGAAAAGGAGCAATAAGGAAGAAGAGGCGGTTAAAGATACTGCAGGAGCTCGTTCCTTTAGAGGACGTCAAGCAGTGACACCTTTTACTGGGTATAAGACATTTGAAGCTGGGTCAAAAACTCAAGAAGCAGCACCCTTGTTCTCAGGTTTTAAAACTTTCGAATAAAGTAAGATAGAAAAAATCAATTAAACTCAGAGTACGAGATTACTCAACAGAGTTAGCCGTTATGACTTCTTCGACAATTACTACGAGCAACGAGGAAAAAGGAATACCAGAAAAATTTGGCCGCACTATGAGAAAAGCGGGCAACATTTTCGGACTAGATTTGGCTGGTCTTTTCGATGAAGAAGGAGAAACTACTGAAGGTTTTGAAGGCTTTGCTCCTACGTTTAAAATGACTGCGAACCTTAAAGGTCGTAGTCCGACTACTGCTACTTACAAAGCACCTTATCAGCCATCGCGTACTGCTGAATTCACCCTTGGTCCACGGTCTTCTTCTTCTTCTATAGGTGATATTAATATCAACCTAGCTGATGCAGTAAGAGGAACTGGTGGTGGTGGTGGTACTCAAGCACCTCTACCTCCGATGATGCTGCCGAAGAAAGACCTTGATCGTACCTTACGTTCCTTTATGGGATCAAACGCTGGCGGTGGCATAGGAGCAGCGGGGATTGGCAGAGCTCAGGAATATGGATATTCCGATGAAAAAATTCGTGCATTGGGACAAAAAGAAGGTGTCAGGTTTGGCGAACAAGCTGCACGTTCGCTTGGTATTAATACTGAAACTACAAGCGCCAGTGGAGGCGATTCAACTGCAGGAGCACTAGGTGCGGCTGCGGTTCAAAGACTTCGTGATCGTGGTTTAGCTGACGAAGCAATTAGATCTCTGGCTAAGCAACAGGGTATGAAGTTTGGTGCGGCAGCAGCCGCAGATCTAGGAGTAGGTCAAGGGATGATTTATCAAGGACAAGCCGCAGCTGCTCCAACTCCTGCAGCTCCAGCTCCTGCAGCTCCTAGTTACACCCCAGCCGCTCAGGCTATCTCTCAGGTTTACCAGAAGCCTAGTTACAACAGTGGTGGCGCAGCTATTGGTGCAGCAGGACTTGAGCGAATGGCTGCCGCTAGAGGAATTAGTTTTGCTCAGGCACGTTCGCAAGCACAATCAGCTGGTATGCGAATTGGTGCAGCTGCTCAAGCTCGTTAGTAAAATATATATATTGACAGTTACAAAGTCATCGTTAGATTTAAGTCAACTTACTTTTAACGATGACTGTTACTCTTGCTTCTTTTATAGGTCCTGAAGGCACAGAAGGCTTCTTAGGACTTGCTGCACTCAAACGTGCTCAGGAATCAGGTATGTCTTACTCTGAAATAATTAAAAAAATAGAAACTGAAGGACTTAAGATCGGCGATAAAGCTAAAGCAGCACTGAGTGAAGACTAATTACTGCCTTTCACTAACGAAGAAGCAAAAGACTCTTTCTCTTGCTTTATTGGCTAATGACGTTGGCCACGCTCAAGCTCAGGCTTCGGACATCAGTAGAGCATTCGGGGCGGAGTCTTTAAAACTTACTTACTCAGAGGTAAAAGAAAATAACCTAAGCTTGCTTTTTAAAAGACTAGCTTCGAACGACTTTACGCACAAAATGTGTGATTTTTGGGAACATTCTTACGTGAATGAACACCCGGTCATTTATGCCTTAGGAGAACGTTATTACGTTCGGCCACTAATTTTAGATTACCTTGAGATCAATAGAGACGGTGCGGTCAAGCCCAGTTGCGGTAACAAGAAATGCATCAATCCATTACATAACTCATATAAAAACATGAATGCGTCAAAACTAGGTGGCGCGGACGTCACTTTGGCGTTAGCCTTTCATGGCGATGGTGTCCCCGTCAGGGAGATTGCCAAAGCACTCAAAGTAAACCGATCAACTATTTACCGAACTTTAAAACGTGAACATCTTCACCCTCGGTCTTCGTGTCACAGACACGGCTAGCACCGACGAAAACAAAGTCACACATGTCTTAGCTGAGTCTCTTCCTTCAACTGACAAGCGGATAGCAACAAAGGTTCAGCTTTCAATGACTGCTGATCACTATGTAGGGAAGATTCTCGCCTCTCTTTCTGAAAATCAAACCATCCTTGCAATCGGTCCAACTAAGCCGACACCTGATGGCGTACTTCAGATGCAGCCAATGCTTGTAGTGACACAAGATAATTGGAGTGATCTTCTAGCTGTCAATCTTTATATTTCCACAGGTGGTCTTGGGCCTAAAGCCGAGGAAAATCAAGTGGGTGACAACACTGTTACCAATCGATCACTTGCATGGCAAGACGAAAAAGGAGAAACAAATTGGTTTAAGCTCACTGCTTGGGACAAGCTTTCCACTCAACTTTCCGAGTTGGCACCAGGTACTCCAACCATCGCTATCGGACGTGTCAACACGTCTGAGAAGGAGGGCAAGAAGTATCTTAATTACGGGATAGATAAAGTTCTTTATCTACCTCGTTCCAAGAAAGCGGCACCCAAACAAGCTGCCGACCCTGAAAAAGGCAAGGTAGCTACCGCCGCTCTTGGCTCTATTGACTTTTCTCTTTAATCTGAATCATGGTTTTTATTGCTGGCAAATTTTCTGCAGATGAAATCCTCTGTAACCTCCCGCCACACACACTTCGAATCGATCTTCAAAGTCGCGTTTGGAAGTCCGATACTGACTCTGAAGCTGCCATCACCGACAGTAACGACAACGGCATACCGATTGAATTCATCCTTCTTGGTTTCACACCATATTTCGGTAACCTCGGGATGCGATCACATCAGGAGTTTATCCGGATTTCTTATATCGGTGTCAGTCCTTCTCATCGGTTACTCCCTCCTCGCTGTGTATGCACTAGCATTATCAGTGGTAAATCAAGTCAAAAAAACTTCATTACGTATTTTCAGACACTCTATAACAATAGAATCAATGTCGGTGAAGTCGTAACGTCCACGAAGTTTGTTCAAAAATCCTTTAACGAAAGGAATCCTGTAACAGGTGAGGACGGTGCAAAGATTAACTACAACGTCTTAGAGTTTAAGGATCGTCCGACTCAAAGTGATGAGGAGACAAAACTCATCCAAGATGTTTCTGAATGGCTCGAAATTTCAGGAGACTTGGTGGCTTCTGCATTACGCAGTACTATCTCCGGTTCTAATCTGGTTGAGCTTCCTCTCGGCCAAGATCATGCTTCAATTAAAGAAGCATTTAAAGAACAGCATCCAATCTTAGAAAGCGGCTCTCCGCAGGGGCTCGCAGCTCTTCCAGCAGGTGCGGGTACCCCAGGTAAGTCTTCAGAAGCTCCCAAGCTTCCGGAGGCAAAAGCCGCTAAATCTAAAGAATTGACGGAAGAACAAAAAGCAGCTCTTAAGGCAGCTGGATTGGAAGTATAGTTCTTTTGAGGTGGGGAAGCCTCTAAGGGTAACTAGAGTGTGTTTGCAAATACACACTCTTTTTTATTGTCCGTACCGGATTAAGTCACCAAACGATGGAAGCTCCACGTCGTTCTCAAGGCAATACTTAATTACGTTCTCTAAGAGTTTGCCGCGTATCAAATAATTTGCATGTGTTAGCTTGATGCATATATCTCTTTCCTCGTCGTCCATCTGACTAAGACTGGTTACGAACCGTCTATGTGCGAACTGTTCCTCTAAACTCATGTGGGAGCAAAGTTTACCTAGGAGAACATCTGCTTTGTCCACGTTCTACCAAGTCCCAAAATACATATTCAATCCTATTGCGGAATCTGGGATTGTTTCGGGATCAGTCTTACTTCCTTACGACGAAAGTTTTGAACTCACTACTCAAGTAAGGAACTCAGGCATAACTGATATTACTACAAACACTTCAGTGGACAATGTTACTGATCTAAACTGGTGGTCTGAGAAAAAAGATAAGTTCGACTGGATAATTGCTGTGACACAGGGGACAAAAGAAATAACTTCTTGGGTTACTGAGTGTGGGATTCAGACCGCTTCAAAGGGGATCTGTATCCTCGACAGACTGACTTTTTTAGAACCTACAAGGAGTCGCCAAGACTTTCTTAAAGAAGCAGCTCTCGAAAATATTAAAATTTTAAGCCCTCGCCCGTCATTTCGTGACGATAAAAAGTCTTTAAAAGACTCTGTGACTTCTGCGTGGTTTGTTTTTAGAAGACAAGGATCAGCACTTATAAAGACAAATGTGGATTTCGAAGTAGGCTGGCACAGACCAAAAAATTTAAAATTGTGAGTAAGCCATTAACAGAGGCCCTAAACCACATTGCAAAACTCTTGGAAGAGCATAACTGCAAACTAGATAACATCATTGCACTACAAACAAGTAATCAATTGCTTACTGAGTGCATAGACCCTTTGGGGAATGCCAGAACTGCTGAGGAGTGTGCAGACATTACTCTGGAAGCATTTTCTTCAGCACTGTGTTTGATGCCTCAACTAGAGCAGCGAAACAAAGAGTATCAGTACCAAAAGCAAGAATTTTTTATAGATGATGACGCAGATGAAAGTAATGGTATCTCAAGTATGTTCTAGACTTTTAAAAGGAGGATAAACACAGTGTCAGATACTCGAGTAGTAATCAACGGAAAGAGACACTACATCTGTAACGGTGTAGCCAAACCTCTTCCTTCTGTTACAACGATACTAAGCTCCACTGCTTCAGAGGCTAATAGGAAAAAACTTGAGCACTGGAACAAGATGAACCCAGGTGTAGCGGACAAAGCTGCAGAGAGAGGCACTTGGATACATAACAGCGTCGAAGATTATATAAGAGGTCTACGCGTAATCCCACCCGATTACTACAGCCTATTTTGGGAAGGCGTTCCAGAGTTACTAGATAACCTTCTAGACGGTGGAAGAGTACTGTGGTCTGAGAAGCCTTTTAATCAACCTGCATGGTCTAAGTACGTAGGAGACGACGGAGTAGGCAGAATTCATTATTATGACGAAAATACTGGTCATGGGTACGCAGGCTGTTGTGACCTTATCTATATGAATCAAAATGCAGAAATTATTCTTGCAGATTTTAAAACTAGCAATGGACCTTACTCTTCCAGGTTCCCGAATAAAAAATCTGGTGTAGATGAAAAAACTAAGAAAGCGCTTATATCTGGTGTCTTCAAAACTAAAAAAACGAGACTTCAGTTGGCCGCGTATAAAGCAGCTGCAGAAGCTTGCTTAGGCATAAAAATAGATAAAACTCAGATAATCGTGACCACGGCGATAAAAGAATTTAACACTCAGATTTTTACCTTTGGCCCTGACGACGTTGAGAAAGACGAGATTTCATGGTTTGAGGTCGTGCGACAGTACTACGAAAACCAGAATTAAGGCCCAACTCGGCGTAGAATCAGTCAACAAGGCAGAGCGGAAGAGGCGTCTTAAGCTTCTCTTGAGCTTTTAACGTCTAAAATCAGGCATACTACATACGCGTCAAGGTACCTAATGAACTTCATCTGCTCTGTAAATACGAGTGTCATCCCTCATCTACACCCAGAGCAGGGCAAGATTGCCAAAGGAGGGAACTTTACAGCGTTTAACTCAGGCTGGGAATCCAAAGATGTCACAGCTCAAGAATTATCGACGATTCTTTCGACTCAGGCTGGGCTTTGCGCTTGGCATTTAGTTAATGGACAACGAAAGGCTAGTGGTACTGGGGTACTTCAAGCTGGACTAATTATTATCGACATTGACAATCAGGCAGAAGGTAAAGATGAGAACGGAAACAAGATTCAAAAGCAAGAATTAACTCCGGAAGAAGCTCTTGAATTAGATATATGTAAAAAGTATCTAACAATTGGATATCACTCACCTTCTGATTCTCCTGGGTGGCCAAGATTTAGGTTGGTATTTGGGCTTGGTAAAGCAATCATCGATCCTCAGTTTTATCAATGGTTTAATAAACAAATTCTTAAACAAATACCTGGATCAGACATAAGAGCTACGACTGTACCCAATCTTTTCTACGGTCCTAAAAATAAAGAGTGCATATTCGTCACGACTGACAAGTTCATACCAGAAGAAGTCATAAACGAAGGTTTTAGGTCGTACAGTTCACTTCCTGTACAAAATTTAGAAGAGGCTGGTGACCCAGAGCAAGCTATTGACAATGTCGTAATCCGAGCAAACGGTATCGATATTGAAAAACTTGTATCTTCTTCTGTAAGGTCTGTTCTTGCTGGTGAGGAAGTCTCTGACCGCAGCTCGACGATGGCCACGGTATTTAAGGAATTGATCGGTTGGAGCAACTGGCTTAAAGAGCAACACATTGCATCATGCGTATCACCCTTGACAATAGCGCAGGATGCGTTCCATAATATATATGACTACCCTCACAGCTGCGATGGTAAATTCTCGCGGATTTTAAATTCAATCCGCAACCCCGAGGATCTCCTACCTGCTGTCTCATTGGCTTCTGAGCATGGAGACCTCGGCATCTGGAAAAAAATCAGACGCGTCAAAAAGTCTGTATTTGACAGTCACGCGTCAGAAGAGGTGAAGGATCGTTTAGCAGCTCTTAAAAAAGAAGCAGCTGTCAATGCCGTTATGAATATGGCGGAGTTCAGTCTCAACAACCTTGAGTCTGATTATGACGAACCAGAATCAACATCAAAATCAACACCAACATCAACATCAACATCAACACTTAAGGAAAACCAAGTGAATACTCCAGCCACCCCAGCTCAATTGGTCTCACTTCAGGCTGGTTCAAGGAACCGAGAGTTCAGCGAGAATGACATCGCCACGCTCATTGTCAACAATCAAGGTGACAACTTTATTTATGACAGTAATTTAGATCAGTTCTATCACTACGACGACGATCTTGATATCTGGTATTTTCAGGATGAACAGCATATAAAAAGAAGAATTGTGCTCGCCCTGGATGCTCTAATTGCAGGTGGGGCACTTCCTAAATACAACAGCGCAACTATCAGTAGCGTTTTCGGAATCCTTAAAGCAAAGCTTCTTAAATCTGCTGAAGGAGGTCGTCGCAGCATTTGGAGCAAGTCGTTTGGTTTTATTCCATTTCGAAATGGAGTCTTGTGTACTAAAACTTTTAAGTTTTCGGAGGGTAAACAAAAAGATCTCTTTCTTAGGCACAAGCTTGCTTACGAGTACAACACGAGCGCAGAGTGTCCTGAGTTCATGAAATGGATCAAAGGTGCCCTTGATAAGGATCAAGAGAAACTAATCCAAGCTTTTGCTAGAGCAATCCTCACAGGCTATACAGCTGGCGAGAGATTCCTTCACCTTGTCGGCCCTGGTGGTACTGGTAAGTCAACCATGCAGCAGCTAATGGTTGCGCTTGCTGGTTTCCACGGAACTCACACTTCGAGCTTGGAGGTCATTGAGACCAACAAGTTTGAGTCCTACAACCTCATCGGGAAGCGATTACTCCTCCTTACTGACGAAAGCAACTACAACAAGCGAATGGATGTACTCAAAAAACTTACATCTGCTTCTGACACCCTTCGCGCTGAACGAAAGTACGGAAAAGAAATCATCAGCTTTAAACCTGAATGTTTAGTTTGTATCGCCAGTAATGAGCACATCACATCAAATGACTCCAGCAGTGGACTGGAAAGAAGGCGACTCACAATCGTTATGGACAAAGTCGTTGACCCCAGTAAACGTACAGAACTTATAAGTGTTTTTGAGGATCGAATTGAAGGGTCCTTTGTTCCCGAGATGAGTGGGATTGTCAGTTGGGCTCTCTCAATGGACTACGCAATTATGAAAGATATTCTTGCGAACCCTACTAAGCATGTCCCCTCGCTCAACAAAACCAACATCGAAGCACTGCTCTTTAACAATCAATTTATAGCGTGGCTTAACGATTGTTGCTTATACGCACCTAACACAATAACGCCTGTAGGTGCTGGTGCTCGTAAGCCTAATACAGACGAGGGAGAAAAAGGTATGTACGTTTCCAACGCCTATGGTGCGTTGTACCCTTCTTATGCAAATTTCTGTAAATCATGCGGTTACAAACCTGCGGCTAAACACCGTTTTGTTGAGCGCACCAAAGAAGCTCTAACTAATATCCTGAAACTCCCTGGCACTAAGGTTGTGTTAAATGACGGTATTCCAGGGATAAAAGGGCTGCGACTTAAGGCATATGACCTAAACTCCGATCGTGCTGCAAAAGGTCCGGAGCGTCTACCCACACCTGTGGAATTTGCTCAGGACATGAGCACCAATCGCTGGGACACTTCTTTTCAAAAACATGACACGCCTAAATCCTAATTTTCTTTTGGCAACAGCAGTTGGCGCTGCAGCTAGTATCGCCACCGCAATTACTGCTCCTCAGTTTGTCGGGGGAGGGTTAGCTTTCACTGGTGGTCTTATTGGAGGAGCTGCTATTGCCAAGGAACGATCTCTTAAAGCATCCCTTGAACAAGAACAAACAGCACGTGTAACTCAGACATTTACGAGTCTTTACGAAATAAACAGAGGAATCATAGAGCCCGTACAGCTTGCTTTTCTTTCGAATATTCCCTTGAGTCGCGCTGATGCATTCTTAACGACCTTGGCAGAAGCAAACAACGGTCAGAAAGTTACTGTTCAAGACGGCTTAACTGTCGTCTTTGCTTTTCCGCATAGCTCCGCTGCTTTAGACGAGCTTACTCAAAACGCTCAAAAATGGGCTGCAGCTCAGACTCAACAGTTAAACGATGAGTTACTCCAGCATAAAAAACTAATCCAGGTTTATCAAATGCAAGCTCAACAGCAACTTCAGGTTAAGGCTAGCCCCAGCCCTTGGGAGAATGTAAGCCCTACTTAAGAAAATCCCAGCCAGCTAAACCTTTATCCTCTTCCCGTGCTTTTTTAACTGCTTCCACGACCACGGGGAGTTTATCCTTCAAAGATCTGCCTATACAACGAACAATGGCACGGTGTTCGTGTTGCGTATCCTCTTTACCTCTTAAGCCTACGTAGTGTACAAAACTACGAATAGTTCCGGAAATATGAAGTTTGGTCGGTGTATAAAGAGGCAAAATATTTCTTGCACACTCACGTGCAACACCTCTTTTAAGCATGTCGTTATAAAGATCTTGAACGTGGGTGTCAATAATTTCAAGCCTGTCCCAAAACTCCTGATGTAGATATAACGGAAGTTGGCTCTCTGAAACCTGCCTATTAGTCTTTCCTTGGTACCTTAAATCAAATTGAAAAGGTTTCTCTTCGACGCTAAGTATCTCATTAGGGTTGCAGTATCTTTGACTCGTTTCTTGAAACGTAAAACTCCTATGACGCAAAATTTGAGGTGAGATCGCCCGAGTCGTAATAACTTCGAAGCTAGCAGACGCTTGCTCAAGAATCGACCAATGTCCATGCTTTATACAGAAGGAGACCAGACCGGCGTAGTCTTCTTTGTCCGGATCCTTTGAAGAGACACGAGCGTGACGCGCAATAACTTTTTCTGCGTCTGGTGTAATCCAGTCAAGCGAAGCCGTATGCAGAGTTTTATGCACTAACTACGTGGGAATGTCTGCTGGTATCGTAGCCGCGCAGTGATTTCCCGTGGGTTTGCAACCATTCGTTTCACACCTTCAGGACCTTGACCCAAACGCATACCAGCCATACGCGTCACATCTGCTTGAGAAGACATCATTTGCTTTTAGGTGGGATATTAGAGAAGGGAAGATTATCAGGCATGTTATAACTTTGACTTACCGTATTCACCGTCAAATCTTGACCGTTAATAAAGTTCTGACGAGGATTAGTTGTAAGAGTTTTTAGCTGTACACGAAGCTCAGGATCCAAGGTGTTTTGTTCTTTCAACATATAATCTGCTTGAGACATATCCATTGGACGCATCGGCATAACCACGTCGCGGTGGTTGTAACCGGCGGGTCCTGTCAACTGTTGACTTGGAACAATATTGCCCTTATTAAAATCCGTGGGGCCTATGGGTGCGCGAGCATACTCTCCGTGATCAACTTGATACTGAGAGTAAACTCTATTAACGTTGTCAATACCAGTAGCTCTATTTAACTCAATAGACTGCGCGGTGTTTTGATAATCCGCAGGCGAAACCATTTGCGACGAGCCGATAGGTTTTACTCGCTTAGCCATAGGACCGAGTCCACCAGGGCGTTGTAAGAAATTAGGCTTTTCCATTTTTCTATCTTAACTCCGTTTTGGTTGCTTTTTGCGATTAGTTGTTTTACTAACCACTCTTAAATTAGACGGTGAATTATTTTCGGCATCATGATCTTTGTGATCTACTTCTTTGCCATCATTTTTCTTAACTCTTCCTTTTCGTTCCATAAAACGACGAGCCCGTTTTCGGGCTGCCGTGCGTTTCTTTTGCTTTTCAGACCTTTCGTCGTACTCTTTTCTATAGTCTCTTTGGTACGCCACGGTCGTAAAAATTTGTTATTTACATTTTACTAGGACCTGCAAAGAGTTCAGTAATTGAACAACTTTCAGTCCATACGAGCTTTCGACCTCGCTTGGCTAAATCTTCTTTAAACTGCGCCCAAAGACCAGTATAAGTACCGTCAGTCCGGCCGTAGTATCGATAAAGCTCCTGCATAAAAAAAGCTTTACTGTTCTCGTCATCGCAGTCCCATTCAGCGACAATTCGATCTGTTGAAGATTCAGACACAATAATAATGTTTCAAAATAAACCCTCCTTTCTGGCGGGAAAGAAGGGAAACCAACTGTAGCACTCAGTCAGTAAGAACAGCCCAGCCTGACTTACTTCCTTCAACAAGCCAGCGAGGACCTAAATTCTTTTTGGAATAAATTTTATACTTACCATCAGTATTAGCGTATGAGCCAGAAATTAAGTCAAGCTCTCCGAAGGGATCGTGAACCCAGTAACTTTTCCTGTCTTCTGTAACGCCCACTACACATATCCAGTGACCTCCTCCAGATGGCTGTGAAACGGACCCCTTGTGCAGAATTCCAATAGGTACTGGGATATCTTTTTTTAGTTTTTCTTCAATAGCATCCCAACCTGCGTTTTGAACAAACTTAGCATTTACACCAAAGTGTTTAAGGGCATCTATCTGTACCCACGCCTCTGTGGTGTCCCCAATAGAAAAAACTTCCTCAATATATTCGTCGTCACCCTTAATAATGTCTGGATAAAGCCCACTTACAAGCATCGCGCACGAACTTGAGAAACAAGTACGCATCGGGTCAACTGCATTGTCTCGTTGAGAGTAGTACGGCACATCTAACTTGATACCCTTATTTTGTTTTAAGGTAGGCTCGTCAACATCATTAATAATCTTCCAATGGTCAGGCCACATCCACCACTCTTGCTCAGCACTACCTTCTAGAAAAACTCGGTGATGTTTTTCTCCTGTATACATACGTATTTCTGTCCACTGCCACGCAGATCCTTTTGGTACGAAAAGTTTTTGCTCAGGTTCAAGAGTGCTTGAATCAACTGGACGTGCCTTAAGGTACGTATCGTTTTTAGCGTAAATACTCCGTTTCAAAAGAGGGTGCTTAGCTTCTGATAAGAATAGTTCTTTTTCTTCTTTGCGTCTTCTTACTAGTCCGGGCACAGCTTCATCAGAACCAGCTTTGACCCAGCGATCAAACTGCTCTGCAACTATTGCACGTGGGGTGTTCTGATTTAATAATTTTAATAATGTAGAGTGTACGAAAGCAGTACAACCAACATTAAAAACAAAACTTACTAAAGCATCGTATTCATTCTGATTTACTTTTATAGAAACAAAAGAGCTTACACATTGCTGGGAGCTCTCAGTATCTCCTAGCAGTAATTTTTCAGCTTCTTCTTTGTTTATTTTTTGACCTGGGTATACGTCAGAGCCCGTATGCCCATAGCCGATTGTATCGACATCTGCCGCACACTTATAACTAGTAAGACGCAACCCTTCAAATTTTTTAATTAAGTCAAGACCTTTTCTACTCAATCTCATGTTTGTATCTCGAATTACGATTTAATTTGATTCTAATTTTTTCGACAGCAAAACACATTGCTGAAGCGCCGAGTCCGGTAACAAGTGCTTCCAACCAAAAAGGACCAAAGTGAGTCGGGTGTGTCGCTAAGTCAGCAATAAATGTTAAAAATCCTGTAAAAATTATGCTCTGTGTAGGTTTAATAGTACCTAACAACAATACACAAAAACTATAAAATATAGCTGTACGTATACCAACAGTATATGCAACTGTTACGTGTTTCCAGGTGACAACAGATAAATCACCTTGCGTCATAGCAAGCATGCACGGTACCCAAGCCTCTCCAAATTTTTTAGGAAAGGCATTTATTGACCTGACTAATCTCTTAATCAAGCTGCTGTATAAGTTACTCGATAAACGCAAGGAGATCGATCAGTTTTTTCTACGTATAGGTAATTCTCGACACTTGCTCCCACAGAAAAAGTAAAGGAAACGTCCTGTCGGTTAGAAATCTTAGGAGAGTTTAACTCTCCCATAACAGTGCCGTCAGCACCGCTTCGAATGTAGACACGACTAACAGCTGAAGAGCCAGCTTGAAGAGTGACGGTACCGGTTCCAGTAGCTGAGGATGTGACTGCGTAAAGATCCGCACGACCTTCAGAACCTTCGGAAGTATCTTCCGTGGTGTAATTAATGGTAATATTTCCACCATCTGCAGATCTGTTCTGCCTAAACCGAGTAATTCCCTCGGGATTAGCGCCAAGCTCACGATTAAAATTGAATTCGGCCACGATTAATTAACTCTGTTTAAATTAATAATAGCGCAGCCGTTTAAAATATAAAAACTAGTGACTTTACTAAAATGACAGGAAAAAGAGACTTGAGCACAGCTAGAGAATGGGGACGTGAAATCCTTAAAACTCATGAACTGCAGCAGTATGACTCAGCTAGCCAGGATGCCATACTCCCTGTGCTAGACACAACACAAATTCAAGCGGACGCACAACCGAGAAAAATGTCCATCTCGGGGATCATGAACACTGCGATTACGGCAGGTATCGTATCTCCAGCTGGTTCAGGAGCAGCTCCTTTTAACGGTGAACTAAGCTTTGCAGGGGGTATCACATTAGATAATACAGTAAGTGGCGTGTATACCCTTAAAGGTGCAGGAAGTAACGACGCAGCACTTGTCCTTAACTGTCGGGCAAATAGCCACGGTGTGACTATTAAATCCCCTCCTCACGCAGCAAGCGCTACATACATCATTGTGTTACCTGAAAACCAGGGCACAGCAGGTCAAGCTTTACGAAACGATGGTAGCGGAAATCTATATTGGGGCTAGATTTCTAGTGTGTTCACGAACATAGAGAGGCACCAGGATGAGCTACAACCGTGTAAACGCTCTAATGTATGAGCTTATACTATTTATTTCTCGTTTCTGGCCAGGTATTAAAGCTAATCCTTGGATTAAGAGAGCTGTTATTAATTGTGTGGACGATTGGGCAGAGTTCAGAACTCAAATAGTGATGACTGAGCTCGAAGAGGATATTGACGAAATACACCAGGCTTGGGACGAAGAAGAGAAAAAAAATTCTTTCACGTATATTGAAGAACCCTCAGACGGATCACCTGTACAAGAGATTCTGGGTGGTCCGATTAGAGTAAAAGCAACCTGGGCTAAAGAGCCACGTCCGTCAGATACGAATTTCTAGCGCTTATTGTTTTTGTACTTGCGTGATTTCTTCTTAGCGGATTTACGTACACAGTTGGGGACCATCCGATCCCCTTTCTTTTTCATTCCTTCTTGAACGTAACCGTCCCAGCAGGTTCCTTGCTTAGCCATTGTTTTTAGATGCTTTGTACGCACGAGCTTTTTTGCCTGCCCGCTTGGCTGTCTCAGTATTCGCTACATGAGTATTCACTGGTTTGCCTCGTGTGGCCGCTTTCTTTTTTTCATCGGTAGCTTTTCTTTCCTCAGCAGACATTGAAGCCCACGCTGATTTAGGGAGGTAACGCTCAGTGCGTCCTTTTTCTCTCGCTTTATCGGCCATATCCTCCCAAAGAATTTTTAAGCATCTCAAGTCTATTAGCTTGGCCTTTATGTGTCTGAGATGCTTTTATCTAGAAATAGTTCGCTTTGAAGGTTACTCATGGGATTAATTTTTCTTCTCGTGCTCTTCACGAGTTTGCCAGTCTTCTTTACCCCATTTTGAAAGTTTGTTTTTACTTGACTTTTTACCTTGGTATTTTCCGCCCATATCTTTATAGTATTTTGTCGCTAATTGCATAGCGCGTGCAGAGTGACCGCCCATTTTTTTACGTGCTTTAGCCTTCGCACGAGCCCATTTCTCAGGGTGTTTTTTCTTCGCAGTCTCAGCCATTGCGAAAAGTACTTTTTACTATCTTATCTACTTTTAAACATTAATCCCTGCCACTGGTGTTTCGCTTGTCTGTTTTTTCACGTTCACGCTCGTTTTTATACTTTTTAGCACGAGTTTTGGCTCTAGTAGCTTTACTCATTTCGCCGCGGTGATCACCTTTTTTAGTAGCTTGGACTGTTCCGTCTTTAAGGTCTCCAGACTTTTGAAGACTTTTTGTAGCAATCGCATAGGCAGAAGATTTCTCCATGCCCGGATTTTTTTTCATAATGCTTTTTACAGCATCTTCAAGAATTTGTGGCATTCGACTAACGGTCTATAGTTACATTGTAGCTGTTCAAAACTCATGGATTTTTTGATTTCAAATTGGGGTGAGATTGTTGGTCTCGCTGGTGCTATTCACTTTCTTGCTCTTGCGGTTGTTAACATCACCCCCACGCCTAAAGACAACGAGGCTTATGCTCGTTTCTACAAAGTTATTGAAAAGTTTGCCGGTATCATTACCAAGGTGGCTAAAAAGTGATTATGCGGTCTTCGGAAGAAGAAGCGTTTCATACTCCATCCAATCAGTAAGCAGTGGAAGGGAGGATTCTATTTCTTGCTGGTTAACCCAGTTAAGAATTTTTTCTTCCCTTTCGATTGTCCAAAAGTCTTGACTCCTGTACCACACGAACCACGGTGTGTCGCTTTTTATTAAGTTACACTCACCGCAGCAACCAACAAGGTTGTGGCGCTCGTTTTTACCACCTTTTGACTGAGCTAAAACGTGATCTAACGTACTGGGTTTTGAACGTCCGCAGTACGCGCAATCAGGCCACTTATCGAGAATACTTTTTCTAAATCGCTTACGAGCAGACCGTTTCTGTAAACAACAAAGGTTGAATACAAGATCATTTTCGCTCACAGGCACGTGCGCGTTTAGATGTACATATTCTAACTAAATATTATCAATATCTACAATGTTTAAATTGTCTCAAGAATAAGAAGACCAGAAGAAGAGACTGCTTTAGCAATAGGACCCCAAGGAAAAGAAGGATCTGCAGTCCAAGTTGAAGGTTCACCTGAAGCAGTCGTATACCCACTTGTAGTTGGATCTACGTAATAGAAATACCCTGTAGATAAACCAGTATTATTGTAACCAATGGAACGAGGAACATTAATAGTGACTGGCTCTCCGCTCGCCACGGTTGTTTGAGCGCTGCCTATAAAGTTGTTGTAAGAAGAAATTGTGGGAAAGGTTGAGGAACCAGGAGACCCGACTACGGCAGTACCATAACGTGAGTTACCGTCGTTTCTGAAAGCTACTACCACTCGATCATTTGTAGAGTCGTAGGTAGCGGAGACAAAGTAAACATAACCAGTTCCACTAAAAACAACTGCAGTACCAAATGAAATAGATGTACCAGAAACAGTCCCTACAATGGCAGTACCGTAACCTGAGTTACCTTGGTCTTGATAAGCTATAACGACTCGATCATTTGGAGAGTCGTAGATGGCAGAGAGGTAGGTAGAAGCAGCAGATTCAAAAACAACTGCAGTACCAAATGAAATAGATGTACCAGAAACAGTCCCTACAATGGCAGTACCGTAACCTGAGTTTCCGCCGTCTTCATAAGCTATAACGACTCGATCATTTGTAGAGTCGTAGATGGCGGAATTATGGTTAGTGCTACCACTGCTATTAAAAACAACTGCAGTACCGAATGATATAGAAGTACCGGAAACAGTACCAACAATTGCAGTACCGTAACTTGAGTTTCCGTCGTCTCTATAACTTATAACGACTCGATCATTTGTAGAGTCGTAGGTAGTGGAGAGGTAGGCAGCACTAGCAGTTTCAAAAACAACTGCAGTACCGAATGAAATAGAGGTACCGGAAACAGTACCAACGATTGCAGTACCATAACTTGAGTTTCCGCCGTCTTGATAAGCTATAACGACTCGATTATTTGTAGAGTCGTAGGTGACAGCGGTGCTATAAGTAGCAGCAGATTCAAAAACAACTGCAGTACCGAATGAAATAGAAGTACCAGAAACAGTACCGACGATTGCAGTACCGTATTCTGAATTTGGAGAATCTGAATAAGTTATAACGACTCGATCATTTGTAGAGTCGTAGGTACTGGAGATTGCACCGGTATTACCCGACTCAAAAACAACTGCAGTACCGAATGAAATAGATGTACCGGAGACAGTGCCTACAATGGCAGTACCGTAATTTGAGTTTGCGTCATCTTTATAAGCTATGACGACTCGATTATTTGTGGAGTCGTAGGTGGAGAAGATGCTTCCAGATTCAGCAGTGTTAAAAACAACTGTTGACCCATAAGTCCTGCTATCTCCACTAGTAACACTAGTAATAACACTAGCTTTACCTAGATCATCCAAACCAACAGGATTACCTGCCTGGATAACACTGGAAGCTGTTAGTTCTACAGAACTACTACTCGAAAAATTGACTGCAAGATCTAATGCGGCATTACCCGAAGCAAGGGCAGTATTTGCGTCTGATTGAGCTGCCACACCGCTGGCTAAGGCAATCGCAGAAGCACTAGAACCAGCGACCCCAGAAGCTAATGCAGCACTTGCAACTACAAGATCGGCACCATCCATACCGATAGAATCGCCGACGAAAATTACACCGCTAGCGCTGGAAGCAAGTGCAACATCAAGTCTTTTATTACCAGTTTGTAAATCCCCACCACCAACTAGACCACTACCAGCGGTAAGCGAACCAAGTGAAGCTCCATCAGCTGTATCTCCTGTAGGGAGCTGACTGAGCTGCCCATCTACGTAAACAAGAGGGAGTTTCTCAGCCATTACTACTACCTAGTTTATTTTATTTTATCCGATAAACTTACTATTCAGTTTCTAGTTCTACACGAGGATCAACCCACTCAGGATTTAGGACCCAGCCGCCAGCGTCCGTAAAGGTGTACTTCCAACCGAACCACTCAGTAGGCTCAGTAACACCCTCATTCAACACACAGTTGGATGTGGTGCAATCCATGATGTACAAATCAGGATTACTAGGATCGCCAATCGTAGTTTTATCCGACTCAATCAGAATCTGTTTGTCGTCGGCATACAGGTATACACTAACGTTCGGGACTTGAAAGTCACCCAGGCGGCAAATAGTTTTCATGAGGCTCTCGAGCACTAAAACAGTGTAACCGACTAAAGCATATCAGTCAGCAACAAGGTAGTGGAGTTAACCGCTCGGCCAACCACACCCCAGTTAACTGCTCCCGACCACGTGGTGGGTTGGGTCGAAGTTGTAGTAAATCCGCTGGTTGTCGGATCAACGTAATAACCAGAGCCAGCAAGTAAGCCAGTAAAACCTGTTTGAGCAGATCCGGGGAATGCTACGGTCACAGCTGACCCACTTGCTGCTGCAGTTTGCGCTATACCTATAAAGTTTTGCTGGGATCCAACAGTAGGTATAGTAGAGGTTCCTAAAAGAGGTTGAGAGCCAAAAGCTCTTAGCAGGTTACCAGGCGAAAGTGTTACAAAATTTTGATTAGTAGAGTTCCTATAAGCTGCCTGTATATAATCGGTTACTGAGGAGGAATAGATAGTAGCCGCTGTTTCGTAGGTGACGGTAGTACCAGTTACGATCGCGCACTTAGTTTTAGGGTAGTTGCTGGAGTCTGCATCAGCGTAAGTAATTACGTGTCTCTCAACATCACTATCGTAGAAAGAGCTCACATACTGAGAGATAGTGATATTAGCTGCGAACACAGCTAAGGTTCCAAAAGTTATTGTGGTACCGCTGATGGACGCGACTTTAGCTACGCCGTCGTCAGCATTAGCTCCACCGCCGGGTCTGTATGCAATTAATGCTTTACTGTTTGCTGAGTCATATGAAACAGCAATAGAGGCAGTGCTGTTACTTTCAAAAACGTACTTGGTTCCGAAAGTAATAGACGAACCGTCGTTAGTACCGATAATTGAAGTACCGTAATTACTATTACTAGTATCACGTTGGGTAAACATGAGATTACTACTTCCTAAATCTGTAATTACGGCGCACGCATAATTTTGAATATCGTTTGTAAATGGTGATGCTATCTCACCTCCAAGAGTTGGTGTAGTTCCTGAAACAGTACCAATTTTGTAATACTGAGTACTAGTGGCGTTTCTGTAGTAGTTAAAAATAAACTCACTTCGAGCAGAGTCATAACCGATCACGCAGTAAACGCTCGAATTACCGCTTGTGACGTTTGCATAAGTTCCAAATGTGATGCTTGTGCCAGAAATAGCCCCAACTACGACACGTACGTCGTCTGTACCACTTTGACCATTCCTATAGGTAACAAGAAAATTAGCCGTACCGGGGATATCTACGACATAATTACCGTCTGAAAAATTAGCATGAAACGACGTTGAGCTACCAGCAAGAGCACAATCTCCATTACTGGAATCTACGGTACATAATTGTGCGACCCCATTGTATGAACCGCTCGCATCATCACGATAAACAACAATAAATTTATCCTGATTTGACTGATAACAACAATACTCTTGTGTATTACTATTCCCAAATACTGATGCTTGCGTATTACTATATACCACGGGGTCTGTAGCTGGTTGTTCAACATTTCGGATAGCCTGAACCCTATATGTATCATCAAGACCAACAACATTACTCACAGCAATCGTGCTCGCTGCTGTAAAACCAGCCTCAACGGCAGTAGGCTTCGCAGCGATATCAACCAGAGCAGCATTACCGCTAGCTAGAGCAGTAGCGGATACAGAAATAGCAGCGTTACCGCTTGCTAATGCATATTCTGCAATTTCTAATGCTTGATTACCACTGGCTAATGCTGTTTGTGCTGTACGCAGCGCAGAACCGTCATTTGCCAGTTTATTGCCGACAATAATTAAACCGCTGGGATTCGGTGCTATAGCAACGTCTAGTTCAACAACCGCTCCTAAATTTCCAGCACCATCTACGGCAATACCACTGCCAGAAACTATACTTCCAGGAGAAGCACCTACAATCGTGTCACCAGGAGGTAACTCAGTCCGAAGGCCACTAACAGAAACAACAGGACGCCGGACTACCATAATTTTGTGACCTTTAAATACACTTTAGCCTGGGTCAGATTGACTTGAGCAACATCAAACCGCTCGAAGTAACGGCGCGACCGATATAGTTCCAGGGAACTTGACCGTTCCAACTAGCAGGTTTAGTTGATGTTGCTGTAACACCACTAGTTGTTGGATCTACGTAATAAAACTCGCCAGTCGTCAGACCTGCTGTTGGGTCTGTGTACAAAGCTCCAGGTAAATTCACGAGGCAAGGAGAGCCACTCGCCACGGTGGATTGAGATATACCGAGGAAATTTGGGTATGAGTTTAGGGTTGGTCTGGAGGTGGTTCCGCCGAGAGTATTAGCTACAATGGCAGTACCATGCTGTAAGTTTCCCTCATCTTTGTAAGCTATAACAGCGTTACTGTTAGTAGAGTCGTAAGTAATGGATATTTGCTGAGAAACTGCGGACTCAAACACAACAGCAGTAGCAAATGAAATAGAGGTACCGGATACGGTTCCAACAATTGCTGTACCGTATTCAAGATTACCTGCATCTCTGAAAGCAATAATAATTTTACCGCTACTAGAGTCGTATGTAGACGCAATATCATACACACCAGAAGCTTGGAATTCAACTACAGTACCAAAGGAAATAGAGGTACCAGAAACAGTACCGACAATAGAAGTACCGTAATATGAATGTGAAGAATCTCTATAAGATATAACAACTCGATCATTTGTAGAGTCGTAAGTGCAGGAAGAGCCAAGCATAGTAGCGGACTCAAAAACAACTGCAGTACCAAACGAAATAGATGTACCAGAGACAGTACCGACGATTGCAGTACCGTAGCTTGAGTTTCCAGTGTCTCTGTAAGCTATAACAACTCGATCATTTGTGGAGTCGTAAGTAGCAGAGTTATAGTCAACAGCAGAAGCTTCAAAAACAACTGGAGTACCGAATGAAATAGATGTACCAGAAACAGTACCAACTACGGCAGTACCAGCAAATGAGCTTCCGCCATTAGTGTAGGCTACAACAACTCGGTCATTTGTAGAGTCGTAGACGGCGTTGGTGGTATAAGTAGTAGAAGACTGAAAAACAACTGCAGTACCGAATGAAATAGAAGTACCGGAAACAGTACCGACAATTGCAGTACCGTAATATGAATTTCCTTCGTCCCAGTAAGTTATAACGACTTTATTGTTTGTGGAATCGTAGGTGGACGAAATGTTGTCAGTAGTAGCAGACTCAAAAACAACTGCAGTACCAAACGAAATAGATGTACCAGAGACAGTACCGACGATTGCAGTACCATACTGTGAGTTATCGAGGTCTTTATAAGCTATAACGACTCGGTTATTTGTGGAGTCGTAGGTGGTTGACGTGTCGCTAACAGGAGCAGCTTCAAAAACGACTGCAGAACTCGGAAAACTAAGCGAATTACTAGTAACTGTAAGACCAATACTCTGTACCTTACCTGCATCATCTACGCCCACGGAATAACCCGATGCGACAGCACTAGCAGCTGTAAGCACAGCAGTAGGGCCACCGCCACCAAGAGTTGGTACTAAATCAAGAGCTGCGTTTCCGGAAGCAAGTGCCCCAAATGCAGTCGAAAGTGCAGCATTACCTGAAGATAATGCAGTCGAACCTTCGGTAGCTGCCTTATTACCCGAAGCAAGTGCAACAGTCGCGTTAACGGAAGCTACACCATCATTTCCAATAGTATCTCCGACATAAATAACTCCACTGGGGTTGGGAGCGACTGCAAAATCTAGCCGAATATTAGGACCAACACTACCGCCGCCAACCAGACCACTACCTGCGACTACTTCAGTCGAAGATCCTCCGGTTTGTACCGTATCTCCTGCAGATAGTTCGGAAATCAAACCATCTTGAATAACTAAAGGGCGTAGGCTAGTCATTTTTAAATCTCAGTAATATAAGACCTAACTAAAAAGGTCCACAGGTGGTTGAATCTCAACGTGCAGTTCAGTAGTGCTGACTGCAAGTCCGAGATTGACAAGAGCAGCGTATCCACTTCCAGCCGAAACAGTACCTGAAGCAGTACTAAAGCGAGTGAGCTGGCCTTGCGACTTAGACAGATAGTAGTACTGACCAGGAGTGAGCTGAGTATCTGCTGTGATATTTGCTGCACTAACAACAGCAATATCGTCGAGATTAACGGAAACAGTTGCGTCTTGAACAGCTGCTTGTGCAGTAAGTCCGACTGCCTGATGTTGGGCAGAATCCACGCCGCTCACTGCAATAGCAGGAACTGCATAAACTCCACTTACATAAACAACTTCACCTTGAATAAGGTTAGCGCCAGCTGTTAAATTTATTAGTGACGTAGGTGAAGATGAGGTTACACCGCCGCCATTTACAAGAAAGACAGGAGTACCCCCTGGCTGAAATTCAGTGTATTTTCGATTAAAAATAGCCCGGTTAGTCACTACTTACACCCAGACATTATTCCTTTAATCATAATCGATGTTTTATATTTATTCGTCATCGCGAGGATTAATCGCCATCAAACAGAATCCCATGAGGTACAAAAACCCGAGGGCTCCGAGAGCGATAGCAGTTCCCATATTAAGTAGTAGGTTGTGAAGGCCACTCAACATCCCAGGGAAAACCTGTCTGTTGTGGGACCATTCTTAAGCTCTCACGATAGACAGCCCAGGCGTTTTTGCCGTCCGCATCTAAAGGAGAATCTGTTAGTTGAGTCCAGTCACATTCAGTTAGTTTATTAGTACGTTGGTCACGTACAGAGCTTGCCTTACTTGCATCTACGCTCGCTTCATACTCAGCTTGCTTATGCAGTGCAGTAGTTACAACACCGTCATCATCAACAGAGTCAGTGAAAATAGGACCTACTACGTAGCGTGTGAACCACTTACCCTTAATCTCTTCGACGCCGGATCGGACGCTGGTCTGATAAGGAGGAATAGTAGCTGCTTGCGGTCCTTCAAAAACAGGATCCACACCAAAATTGTTCATCGTTTCCTGACTTAAAGTCTTTGAAAACGAAGTGTTTGAATGGCGACGACGGAACTCAGATTCCGAAATCACCTCGCCAGTTTCACGAATACGTAATTCCATAACTAAATTCTACTACTTTTAAGCGATGGCGAGAAAAATGTAAGTGCCCCCATCGGCATTTAATCCAACTGGGGCGGAACTTGTAACGGTAAATCCAGAAGCTAACGGGTCGATGTAGTCGGTATTTGTGACTTCTGCTGCATCGTCATTAAATAAAATGTAAGGATCATCGCCACTGATAATGCCTCGTGCTGAGTCGTAAACGTACCAATCACCGCTTTGATCGGTGCGTTTAATTAAAATAAATTGTGCGCCTGCACTGAACCCACAGTCGACGTTAACAGTGTCAGCAGTTCCTGTGTAGCTCCCTACTTTACTTATACCGGATAGAGTTGCGAATAGATAAGCAACGTACTGTTTGTTGTTGACATTAGTGTCACCGTTTAACGCAGCACCAACCCTAAACACGCTTGAAGTTGGTGTTGTACTGTCCCAACAATAAGTATCAGAAATGTTGCCATTAGTTCTATTCAGACGCATATTTCCAGTCGGTCCAGAGATTGCATTGTAAACAGTAAAATCACCAGTACCGTCTCTGACTTTCACGAGCATTAACTCTGGCACAGCTTCGAGATTATGAGTTATGTTTTGCTGTCCAGTATTTGCGCTGATTGAACCTGTCCCGAGATATGTAACTATATCCATGAAACCTGGGGCGCGGGTAAAATTATACAGAACATAATTGGTTCCAGTGTTATTCATGTAACCTGTAACGGCAGTTAAAGCCAGACCATTATTTTGATCAAACTGAAAGTAATCCCCATTTTTATCACCAGCGGCCCAGCCACTGGATTCAGCAATGTTTGTCGCGGTTGCAAGGTTCGTATTTGGGCTTAATAATCGAGTAAAAACGTACTGAGCCCACGAAGACCAGCTCGGGGTAGTTGCAGTTAAGTCAGAAAGGATTGCAAAATCGCACAAGTTATTACTTACGACTCTTGCGGTTTCATTGCCTGTATAAGCGGTTGGGCTAAACACATCCGTCGCATCTCCAGGCGGCTTATTTGGACGGCGGATTGCCATATAGGGGACTGTTATGTTTCCATTAAACAAATTAAAGGCAGGTATAGTAAATCCTGTACTTGTAATAGCAAAGGATCCCGCAGCCCTATTTTGCTCAACGCCAGATGAGTTTGGCTTTATAGTGTTAGATGTAGTGTTCACAGCACCTACACCACGCATAGTATCAAATATATACCACTGGCCACCTTGATTTTTAGTAAGGATAAATTGAGGCTCAAATCCAAGATCAATTGGAGCATCTAGTGTTCCACCGGCGTTAGTAGTAAGACTCCCACATTTAATAATGCTTTCATCCGCATCAGTGCCAAACACCGGTTCGTCGTTAGCAAAGAGGTAGGCGATGTAGGTGTCGCCATCTGTATTGACATCATTACTAGCTCCCACCGTAAATTCAGTGCTAGTAGGAGCCGTGTTATTCCAATAGTTAGCACTGGGACCTACTGGACCAGTTGTAAGATCTAGTATTTCCGCTTTTGTTGGACCTAAACTTGTGTGATAAACAAGCCAATTAGTTCCCGCAGTATTAGTACACTTGACGATCATCATGCCCGGTATACTTTCTAAATCATGAGCAACAGTACGGTTACCTCCTGTACCGGTGTACTGGAC
>Ga0209535_1000041_pt1 | contig 68973 bp, 58 predicted proteins | sample LinPmetageLP28_FD_184041 | JGI IMG/M metagenome (GOLD analysis project Ga0209535, IMG submission 184041) | Marine viral communities from the Pacific Ocean - LP-28 (SPAdes) (version 2) | ecosystem: Environmental > Aquatic > Marine > Oceanic | place: Pacific Ocean | collected 2009-08-22 | reverse complement strand
AGCAGTTGGTTCTCAAAATAGAACTGTAACGCCTAATGAGGCAAAATCAGCATTGATACATTGTATCAAACTGCAAAGACCTATCATGATGTGGGGTGCGCCAGGTATTGGTAAATCAGACATTGTTAAACAGATAGCAGATACACAAAATAGAGAAGTAATAGATATAAGACTTCCATTATGGGAGCCTACAGATATTAAAGGTATTCCATATTACAATTCAAAAGACAACAACATGGTTTGGGCAAGTCCGGCAGAATTGCCAACTGATCCTAAATCTAATGCAATAGTATTCTTAGATGAATTAAACTCAGCGGCTCCGGCAGTACAGGCGGCGGCATACCAACTTATCCTAAACAGAAGAGTAGGACAGTATCATTTACCAGAAGGCGTTTCAATTGTAGCGGCAGGTAACAGAGAAAGCGACAAAGGCGTCACTTACAGAATGCCGGCTCCATTGGCAAACAGATTTGTTCACATTGAATTAAGAGTGGACTTTGAAGACTGGATGACATGGGCTACTAACAATCACATTCACGCAGATGTAGTAGGTTACTGCACATTTGCAAAACAAGATCTATATGACTTTGATCCAAGAGGATCAAGTAGATCATTTGCAACTCCAAGATCATGGAGTTTTGTTTCCCAACTTCTATCAGATGACCTGCCAGAAAGTACGCTCACTGACCTCGTTGCAGGTTGCGTAGGAGAAGGCTTGGCTGTTAAGTTTATGAATCATCGTAAAATTAGCGGCCAGTTGCCTAACCCATCTGATATATTAAGTGGCAAGATCAAAGATCTTAAAACTAAAGAAATATCAGCAATGTATTCTTTGACAGTTTCATTGTGTTATGAGCTACAACAGGCACACGAAAAGAGAGCAAAGACTTGGAACGAACAGGCAGATAGATTTTTTGACTATATGATGGACAACTTTGAGACAGAGTTGGTTGTTATGGGTGCAAAAATTGCCTTAACAAACTACAGACTTCCGTTTGATCCTAGCAAGTTGAAATCATTTGATAGGTTCCATAAGAAGTTTGGCAAGTATGTCATAACTGCTATGGAGTCTAAATAATGAAAAAAGAAGATTTGATAGATCCAAAAAATCCTCATACAGTTGGCAGAAGTTTTCTAAATCTTGGAAATCATACACTGACTATAATTTTTATTTCTATAATTGTTTTTATAATATATGCGAGTTATAACTAATGGGTGATCAAAGAATAATAGATAAATTGGTAACGGCAAGAATTGCACTATTGCTTAAACATCCTTTCTTTGGCAATCTTGCTACTAGATTAAAACTTGTGAATGCAGACGACTGGTGCCCTACTGCTGGTACTGATGGCAGACACTTTTATTACAATACAAAGTTTATAGATTCACTTACACCAAAAGAAGCAGAATTTTTATTTGGACACGAGGTACTTCACAATGTGTTTGAACATATGCTTGTAAGAATAGGTAACAGGGATCCTCAACTGTGGAACATAGCGGCGGATTATGCAGTCAATCAAATATTAATGGAAAGCAACATTGGCGAAATGCCTAAAGGTAAAAAAGGCGAGAACAAAGGCTTCCAAGACGACAAATACAAAGATTGGAATGCAGAAAGAATCTATGATGACTTGCTGAAAACTGCCAAGAAGAACGGTAAGAAGTTTTTAGAAAAAATGGGTGAGCTAATGGACGATCACCAAGAGTGGGGCAAAGATGATGCTCATGAGCAAGGTAAAAATGGTCAGAAAAACGGTAAAGGTGGCAAACCTGTTTATTCAAAAGAAGAACTTAAAAAAATCAGAGATGAAGTAAAAGAAGCAATGATAAGTGCCGCACAATCAACAGGTGCTAGTAATTTGCCAGGTGCTCTACAAAGATTAGTAAAAGATCTATTAGAACCCAAGATGGATTGGAGAGAAATATTACAACAACAAATAATGAGTACCATTAAAAGTGATTACACATGGATGAGACCATCAAGAAAAAGTTGGCACACATCAGCTATATTACCTGGACAAAATAATGACGAAATGATTGATATATGTTTGGCTCTTGACGCTTCAGGATCTATTACAGAGCATCAATGTAAAATATTTTTAAGTGAAGTAAAAAACATTATGGATCAATACAAAGACTTCAGAATACACTTATGGAGTTTTGATACAAAGGTTTTTAATCCTAAAGTGTTTACACCAGACAATGCAGAAGAACTGTTAGATTACACACTTGGCAATGGTGGTGGTACAGAGTTTGAATGCAACTGGATATACATGAAAGACGAAGGTATAGAACCTAAAAAATTTGTAATGTTCACAGACGGATGGCCATTTGATAGCTGGGGTGACGAACACTATTGCGATACAATATTTTTAATTAATAATCCTTACGATAGAAACATAGAAGCACCGTTTGGATTGACTGTGCCATATGAGGATTAATCCATTAAATTTTTTCCACAGAAAGGTAGAAATTTTACCTTTACATTTTACCACTACCAAAGTAAATGTTTCAGATTACCAAATTAAAGTTATGGACAAATGGATTCATGAAAACTGTTCAGGCAGATATTGTTTGGTCAATTCGGTTAGCTGGGAAAAAGACAGTTGGAAAAAAGCCACTGTTGTTGGTTTTGAAGATGCATCAGACCTTACACTGTTTGCTTTAAGTGGGCAAATGAATCAAACTCTGCCGTTTTAAATTACCAAAATACCGCCACGATTTATAAATTCAAAGGTTGCTTTGGATAATTAATTTTAGTATAATAACTGTACACAGGAGAAAAAACAAATGGTTACAAAAACAGAAACAAAAGAAATTAAAAAAGAAACAGTTTCGCCTGCAGGTACAACTGCAAGTGCAACAGAACAAGCATCTGCAGGAACAGATCTATCAATAGCTGATTTAAAAAATTTAGCAACAATTATTGATGTAGCTTCAACTAGAGGTGCTTTTAGAGCCGGCGAGATGGCAACAGTAGGTGCAATGTATAATAAATTACAAGCATTTATTACAAAAGTTGCTCCGGCATCAACAACACCACAAGCAGGTACTACAGGCGCAAGTGTGCCTCAAACACCAGCTGGACAATAAGGAGAAACTATGGTACAACAAATGATGCCTATGGACATACAAGGCAATGCAGAAGCAGTAGCTTCTAACAGAAAACAATATAAACACATCGGAAAACTAAAAGACAGCAATGCTAATGTGGCAATAGTTTTTAGAACTATTCCAGATTCACCAAAGGATGCTTTAGTATTTGGTCCAAAATTCTTAGATGATATTAACCACAACTCGTTTCAAAAAGTTTTAGAATCTGATGAAGCACAAGGTTCGTTTGAACTAGGCACTGTTTTATCTAGAAGACAATTTGCAGATGGAACAAATATGTTGGCGTTTTTACATCAAGGTAATTTTCTTAAAAAAATACCAACTGATAACATAACTGTAACAATGGGAGCTGGAACCACTGGAGAAGTTAATTTGACTGAATTAAACAAATTAATTGCTAAAGAACGTGGCGTAAAAGTTTCTGAATTAGCAGTTGAAGATCCAACACCGGCCCAATCTAAAACAGTAGAGAAAAAAGATGCCGGCAAGAAAAAAACAACCAAGAAGTAAACAATCCTGGATAGAGCTATCTAGAAATTTTGTTAAACAATGGCCAGAAGTATTAGAGGGCATGAAGCTTTCTAATATGCCAATTGGTTATGTGTTAGCTGTTACTATTCAACAAAAAAGCGGAATATCAATTATATTTGATATCAACAAACTTAAAAAAAATACCAGTGAAGTCAAGGTAGCTAAAATGCTACAAAGCTATATCAAGAAAAACTATAAAAATATACGTATGGTTGATCTAAAATTTAATATTGCTAAATTAAAACTGGACATGAACAATAAAACACAACTAGTTTTAGCAAAAACTTTTAAGTAATGTTCAACAAAAAGTTCCTAATAATCACAGCACACCCAGATGACTTAGAAATAGGTTGCGGAGGCTTAATTGCTAAAATAAACAAAGCTGGTGGTTCAGTAACAAATCTTATACTAGTCAAACCTAGCAACGAGCAAAATCAAAATAGGAACAAAGAAATAGTTGAAAATGAGTTACAAAAAAGTAAGCAAGTGTTAGATGTTAACACTGTGATATATGATACGCCCTTGCATGAAAATGGTAGACCTAATTTAAAATTAACAAATAATCTGATAACCTATGTAGAATCCTATATAGCAGATAATCAAATTTTAATCTCACACTGGAAAGAAGATTATCATCAAGATCATAGAGTGTGCTATGAAGTTGCTAGAAGTATTGCTAGAAAAAACTTTGAACAATTTTGGTGCATGGATGTACCACCTTATAACCTACACTACAAAAACTTAAATTGTAACCTCTACATAGATATTACCAATGAAGTGTCAAAAAAGAGACGAGCATTAGAATGCTATCCAAGTTATTTCAACAACGACAGCATAGAAAATATTTTTAATTACAATCAATACAGAGGCAATTTTTTTGATAGCAATGACAGTGAACCTAAATTTGCAGAAACATTTCAAATAATGTATAATAAAATATGAAAATTTTAATATTAGGTGGCTACGGGTTTATAGGCAGTCATACAGCACAACTTCTTAAAAAACAAAATCACACAATTGGTGTTGTTGATTGCTATCATCAATATTATACTTTTCCAGATTGGGAATACAATCCAATTCTTATTCAAAGAAAAGCTATTGCATCACCGCATAAAGAATACATTGGTCAAATAGAAAATTTACAATTTATGAGAGAAGTATTTGAAGATTTTAAACCTGATCGGGTAATTCATGTAGCAACATATCCAAACGCAAAAATGGTAGCTAGAAATATAGCAGATGCCACTGCCAATATGATTACTGCCACTGCATATGTGTTAGACCTTTGCGTTGAACACAAAATAGAAAAAATAGTGTTTGCAAGTAGCAGTATGGTATATGGTGACTTCAAAGACAATATACCTAATGAAGATGTAATGCCAAAACCTAATACTTTGTATGGATCTTTTAAAAGACAGGGTGAACTAATGTGTAAAATTTGGCACAGAGAAAAAGGATTGAACTATGTAATAATGCGTCCATCAGCATTATATGGCACAACAGATGCCATAGTGAGAGTAATAAGTCAATTGACTAAGAATTGTTTAACAAATGGTACAATGACTGTGCAAGGACCAGACAACAAACTAGATTTTTCTGATGTGTTTGATGTTGCGAAGTATTTTAGTGTGGCAACCACAAGCGAGATTTACAACGAAACTTTTAATTGCACAAGAGGTAATGGCAGAAAAATAATTGAAGCCGCTGAACTAATAAAAAACAAATTAGGCTATGGAAAAATTCTAACACTACCACACGATAGTTTTTATCCAAACAGAGATACGTTGAATAGTGACAAAGCAAAATCTATGTTTAATTGGGCTCCAACCACTGACATCGAAACTGGCATACCAGCATACATAGATTGGTTTTTAAAACAACCGTTTTATCACAAAAATTTGAAAATTAATAAGAAGTTTCAGCTGGATACTTTGAATTAAAAGTCTTTCTACAAAAATCCCAATAATAAGTTTTTTGTATTTTATCTAAATTAAAGTTTGATTCTTTAGTAAACTGCTCCCCATCACTTGCACCTTTTTTTAACCATTCGTTATTGCAATTTAACCATTTCTTTATTCTATAACTTGTTTCTACAGTTGGAGTGTGTTTATTCCAGTAAACTAGTTTTGAAACTTCTCTAAAACCATTTTTCCATGCAGTATAATTGTCCGGTGCCAGCAGTGCAACTGAGGCCACAGTGGTGACAACTTCGTGTTGTTGTGCTAAAGTAAAATCTAAAACATCATCTCCGGTATTTAAACATAGTGTTTTATTGAATGCTGAAATGTTAAAGGTTCCATAGTCTATTTCTAATTCAGGCAAGTATGAATGAAAAATATAATGCCTTTTAGATTTACATCTATCGACTGTGTAATCAAACATAAAATTTTTATCTACTCTGCTTTTGGCAAACACAGCATAAAAATATTCTGTATCAACTTTATTAGCCGCAGTTTTGTATGCTTGTGATCTCCCTTTAACGTTTCTGATCCATATTAATCTATTTTTTAATTTGTATATTTCAATGTGTTTTTTTAAAAGATCATAATTTTGTTGTTCAAAGGGCTCTCCATTAGAAATAAAAGCAATATCAAAACAATCTACATTCTTGTTTTGATGTCTAGTGTATATTAATGGATAATCATAAATGTCATTTTTAATTTGTTCAATTGCGTGTATTGGAATATAAAATACGTCGGCGTCTTGTACAATTTTTAAATCATCCCAATAACTTGGGAAAAAAGGCCAACGGTAGCCGGTGTTTGTTTTATAACAAATGTATCTATGCGGTGGATTTTTTAAATTGGGTAAAGACTCAACAGCATTTGATAGATCATACTGATGCTCTTCAATTTCATCATCGTATTTTAGGTATCCTGTTACGTGATAATTTACATCTTTATAATCTCTTAAAAATTTAACTTTTTGCGTGAGGTATACTTTAGGGACTAAAAACGTATCACCTTCTTTTTGATTGTAAGTTGACCACGTATGTATCTGGTCCTTTTCAAACTGTTCAGGAATGAAATCAAAATCAAACTCTGTATAATCAATAAGACTTGTTAATATCCAAACGTATTCTGTTTTTGCTGTTTCAACAGCATAGTCAATTGTGTTTTTATAGTTTTTTGTAAAAGGTAGTATTTTAGCCTGTGGAAATTTTTCCTGTATGACAGTGATATTTTTCTCATTGGTTTTATTTTTTAGATCTATACAAAAACAATCAAATGCCATAAAACTTTTTTATCCTGTTACAAATATAATCAACTTCTGACTCTTTCAAATACGGATATATAGGCAAACTTAAACACTGTGCTTGTATAAGTTCTGCCATAGGATAGTGATGAGTCATTGTTTTGTCCAGCAGATAAGAATAATGAATTGCTGTTTCTATGCCATAATTGTCTAGATAACTTTTTAATTTGTTTCTTTCATTGCACATAATGACACACTTATGATAGCTAGGAAAAACACCTTTCTCTTTTTTAATTAAAAATTCAATACCTTTTAATTGTTTTTCATAACGTTTCTGTATGTGTTCTCTCATTTTTTGCAAAGAATCAAATTTGTCTAGTAATAGTGTCAATTGACTTGCATGATCTTCACTTAAAATACTATTGTATCCGTGTTCTTTAGTTCCTAGACCATGCTTTCTTAAAGACTTCAATTTGTCATAGACATCAGCGTTGTCTGTGAGTATCATTCCTCCGGTGCCAAAACATGGTAAATTTTTTGAAGGCGCAAAACTATAAACACTTATGTCTCCCATTTTGCCGCTAGGTATTCCGTGATACCATGCTCCTTGTGATTGTGCGGCATCCTCTATTAGTGGTATGTGTTTGTCATTGCAAAAATCTTTTAACCTTTGATACTCTGCAGGACTACCATACAAGTTGACATAAACAACTGCATCTAATTTTTTTGAATCTAAAGATCCTATACTGCCATATTGATCAACATCAATATATTCTAATCTGGCACCTAGTCTTTTGATTGCTCCACCAGTTGCAACATAACTTAATACAGGACATCCTATCACTGAATCTTTGTTCAATCCTAAGGCTTTCATAGCAAAATATAAACCATCTGTTGCACTAGCAACACCAACAGCAAATTTTCTAAGACTTTTGTCAGCAATTTTGGCTTCAAGTTTTTGTAGGAAAGTTCCGTCAACAACAATACCTGTCTCCCAGGCTTTCTTTGCTCTTCTAGTTAACCGCCAACTAAATGAGTCATACAGTCTGTCAAGTCCATTAAATCTGATTTTGTAACCACTCATAGTAACTTATAAGTCCTTCCTCTAATTTCATTGTTGGTTTATAATCACAATACTTTTTAGCTCTATTAGTATTCAAAGTACCTCTAATAGGATATAATGCTTTTGCACCTGTATCAACAATTTTACTTTTACTTTTACATATCTTAACAATTAATTTTGCCGCTTCTTTTAGACTTGTGGCTTTACCGGCAGTAATATTAAAACTTGTATTTGTATGTTTTGCTAATGCTACATCTATTATACCCTGTGCCGCATCTTTTCTGTACGTGAAATCTACTTTGTTTTTGCCATGTACTTTTAAAGTTTTATTATTCATAGCCGCCTCGAAAAACTTGCTTATTACTCTGTCTGGCAAATCGCCAGGGCCATAAACACCACTTGGTCTTACAATCGAATAGTCTAATTTATTATTTGTACACCAAAGTTTAGTTAACCTTTCACAAGTTAGTTTTGCTTCACCGTATATGTTTATAGGTTTTGTTTTTGCATCTTCTCGTGTGCCATCTTTGTAATTGCCATACACCATACTAGAACTTACATACACAAATTTTTTGGCTCCAAATTTAGCGGCGTGCCAAAGCATATTTACTGTACCGTCTACAATTTGACTAACTCCGTCTACAGGATTATTTTGTACAATTTTTGCTCTTGGGTACGATGCTAAATGGATTACTAAATCTGGTCTGCTTTTAAATGCTTTCAATCCAACTAAAGACTTTCTAATATCTCCCGTGATAGTAGTACTAATTTTTTTCCAATTTCTTTGACGCCATTTTAATAAATTTTGTAATTGTTCCTGATGAACTAATCCGTAGGTTTCGTTGTTGTCTAGTACTGTGATCTTGTGTTTCTTACACAACAATTCAACAATTTTAGATCCAATAAAGCCATTTCCACCTGTTACGAGAATTTTCACGAAAACACTTTCACTCCATATTTGTTTTCAAAGGCTTTACCATCTGCCTCATCATTTACAATTGGTTGACCCTTTATGTTCAAACTAGTGTTCAAAAGTATAGGGCAACCTGTCTGTTTTTTCCACTCAGTAAGTAGTGCATGAAACCCTGGATTATCCGTCTTACGCACCGTTTGGACCCTAGATGTGCCATCATGATGTATTATGGCAGGGAAGTCTTTACCACGCACACACGCCGCTGTAAATTGCATATAAGGGGTGTTTTTCACTGACTTAGGCAGAGTAAAATAGTCGTTTACATCCTCTTCTAATATGGCTGGAGCAAACGGTCTAAACTTCTGTCTACGCTTTATTTGATTTACCAAATCTTTAACTTCAGGTCCACGAGGATCTGCTAACAGTGATCTATTACCAAGTGCTCTTGGTCCAAATTCCGCTTTGCCACTTGCCACTCCACACATTTTATTTTCTTTCAATTCTTTTATTAATCTGTCTACAGGGTATTCACCTTTGATTTCGTGTCCTAAAAATGGGTGTTCCCAATTTAAAAATTCTTTTTGCGACGCCGCAACACAACCAATTGACGATCCTGCATCTCCTGGATTAGGCATAATCCAAATATTATCAAATAAACCTAATTCAGCTAACTTGCTATTGGCCGCACAGTTCAAAGCTACTCCTCCGCCAAATACAAGATTACGCTGTGGTGCCATTAAACTTTTTGCTGGTAGATATGATGCCGCCTTGTGCCACAGTGTTGCCAATATTTCTTCTGTGACTTCTTGTATGGATCTTGCTATATCCATTACATCTGCATCAGGCATCCAGTCTCCTAATCCTTTATGTAAATTTTTTGTTAATTGAAAAGGATTTGAACTATGAATAAAATCTCTATAAATTTTGTTTTTGTAGATAGGCATTCCATAAGCGGCCATGCCCATTAAAATATATTCTTCTTCAGCTGGTTTTAATCCACATCTCTGTGTAAATGCAGAATATAATATTCCCAAAGAATGAGGATATCTAGTTCTTTCTTTAAGTTCCATTTTGCCATTTTGTCCTAACCATATACTAATTGTGTCCCACTCGCCTATTGCATCAACTGTTAAAATTACACAGTCTCTATAAGGTGATGTATAGTATCCTGTTGCGGCGTGAGATTCGTGATGCAAAATATATTCGTCAATTTTATTAATGCCAAATGTTTTAAGGTGTTGTAAAGGCATTTCCTTTGAATCAATAGCTAATCCATATTGTTTTGCGTAAAACTGCCTTGTCTTTTTAAGCAAAGGTTTTTCATAGTACACCACTTTATCAAACGGTCCAAAGGACATTGCCTCATTTACTATCTCTTGATTCAAGTAATGATCATTTTTTACCTTGCTATATCGTTCAGCATGAGCGGCCCAGACAATGTCTTGTCCATCTATGACAGCCATAGCGGCGTCATGGTTCATGCAATTAATACCTAGTATTCTCATTTTATTTGTATATGAAAGGATCTTTTTTCTTTAATTCTTTCAGCCTTTTTCTATATGCAATTTCTGCCTTAATCTTTTCTGGTAAGATTTTGTCAAACATTGCTTTAAGCCATTTAATCATTTTTCTCCTTTTGGTTATAAATTTCTAAAAACTTTTCTTTCATTAATTGTACAGCATCTTTGTGTGCTTCGTCTAGTGGATGTGTTGTGCCTCTTGGATAATCATTTACTGCTGACCATTGGTTGAAGCCCATCTTTCTTTCGCCAAATGTGAACCACTTGGTAAAATCTATTTCATTGTGTAAGTATGTCATAAAAGTGTCTATATTACTGTGAGGTTTATCGTGATCGTAAAACAATGTATTATCTGCAAGTGTAAACAAAAATGGTATTTTTTTCTTTTCTAATATATTTTGTAACCAAATTATACTTTTCCAACTGTTGTGTACTTCATTATATTCGTTAGCTTGGTATTTGTACAAAGCATCTGCATATTCTTTTACGCCTGTGGTACCTAGTTGTTCACGTCTCCATTTGTAAGCCGTTTGTTGAGGTTCTGAACTTAATAAAGTTCTGTACACTTCTGCTTGTTTTTCTTGTGTGTCCCAAGGACTTATTGTAGCCCAACGAGTATCTTCTAAATATTTGTTTCTTGGCATAGCAACATCATATCTTGAAAGAAAACTCCACATTACTAAAACCATATCTGTAGGATTTTGTGAAATATATTCAAAAACTTTTCTTGCAATTCCTGAATTTCCTATTCCGCCTTGTGCTACACTAAAATAATTGCCTTGCACCAAATCACTCAAACCTTTAGCCCATGTTCTGTTGGAAGGTGGCAATCCTGTATGATTACAATCACTTAATTCATGACCATACGTAAAACTGCAACCGCCTGATATAATATTTTTATTCATAAATTCCTAATACTTTATTTAAAAGAGGAAACACTTCTCCAAAATTTTCATGCCTATATGCATCAGCAGTTACAATTCTATTCATTCTTTGCTTTCTAATTTCTGCCGTATCTCTATCAACAGCATTCATAAACCTTAATGTAGGTTTAAAATCACTTAACATAGAGTATCTAGTGTTAACTATATTTTTTATATTTTTTGGTAGTGTTTGAATATTGAAATAGTCTGGATCAAACAGTGTGTTTACATAAAAAAATTTAGGTTGATATTGTGCTACCCAAAATGCAATTTTTGCCAAACTAAAGATGTTAAACATACTAACAGTAGTACAAATTTGAAAATCCATGTTAGGTGTTCTGCGTTCTTTCCATTTGACTAAATTTGCTCCTACCTGTCTCCAATTAGCTGGGTGCCTTTGATATTCAAATTGCTCACCAACGTCGTCAATTGAGAATGCTACTTCAACCCTTTTGAAATAACTCCAAAGGTCAAATATTTCTATTCCTGGTAATTGTGTTCCGTTTGTATTGTAGTGTATATCAATATTTTTTGCATATCCTTTTTCTACACAGTGCATCAATATTTTAAAGTGATCTTTTATCATAAACGGCTCTCCGCCAGTAAACTCAAAATATTCTACGTGTTTCAAGTCTTCCTTAAGATCTTCAAAAAACTGTGGATTGCGTTTTGGCCAACCGCCTTCTTTTAAATTTTTTCTTGCCACGGGATTTTCACCATAATCTAATTCCTCCTGTGCCCATTTGCTTGAACTCCATGATCCACATATTCTACATTTAAGATTACACACATTGCCTAGCTTAAAGTCAATAAACTTTAGTGAAGGCTCGCTATCGGGGGTCCAATCTTTTAAACTGTTTTTAATTTTGTATAATGAATTCATACGTTTTGATGTCTTGCCTGCGTCTTCCTCACTCCAGCAGTTTGTACAACCATCAGGACGTTTTCCTTCTTTAAACTCTTGCCTTAAGTTTTTCATAAAATCAGTTTGTTGTATTTTTTTTAAACCTGTTTCATAAACTTTTACATTGGGTATGGACCCTTTATACAAACAGCACGGAGACGCTCCACCGTTTACATCAACTTCTAAATGTGTCCATGGTAAAGGACAAACATTTGATTTTATATACTTGTCCACCATTCTAATATCCTCTTATCCTTTGCTAATAGTTTTGTAATATCTTGTTTACGAATTTTGTCTAACCATAGCTGTCTTACTTTTCCTTTTTTTGTAGCAGTAAAAGTTTCTCTTGTTTTTAAATTTTTTAAAACATCTATTAATGCTTGTTGTTTGTAGGTAGCTTTAGGCTCCATGTAAGCTAACGCTTCGTCTATTATTTCATGTAATAATTTTGTAGGCAAACTTAATGGACTTAATATTTCTTCATTACTAAATGTAAACATAACTTTCGTTAATATTTCAGTGTTTAATTCTTGGCTTAAATCAAACATATTTTTTAATTCTAATAACCCTAGTAATGTTATTGTAAAATCTAAACGCATTTGTCTTGGATTGGTTGAAACAGATAAACCTTCTTTAAAATTACGTAACCACTGTTCATAGTTTAATCCATCTCTTATATACTCTCCAACCTCTCCTGTGCCATCAATTGATGCACACACTTGCCAATCCTGAAAATATCCTAAAAGATCAAACAAATTTGATTTTCTAAAACTTGTTCTACTTAAATTAGAATTATATCTTACGTATACTTGGTCTGCAAATCCTAACTCAATTATTCTTTCCATACTTTTCCAATGCATATCCCACATCAAAGGTTCTCCACCGCACCAGTATATCTCTCTTATTTCTTTTGTTTCAACAGCATCTACAAACTCCTGCACAACTTGTTTGTCTTGAAACGTTTTTATTTGTTCTCTTAAAGGTGATGCCATCCAAGGCTGTGAGTCTTTATTCCAGTTTTGATGTTTTCTTGACTCGGCTTCCCAACTAGAGCTTAACATATCTCCGCACATTCTACACTTAAAATTACAAAGATTATTAAATCTATAATCAAAACTAATTGTTTTCATTGTAGTATAACCTGTGTCATCTGTTGATGCAAACGCCTCGTCTACTTTGTCTTTGAATAGCTGATTCCAATATGACCTATAAACATCGGTGTTTAACAGTTTGTCATCACACACTACACACTCTTTAAGTTTTTCTCCAGACATCATTTGTTGTCTTACTGAACGCATATGATCACTGTTCCAATGTTCTTTTAAACTTTTAGGTTTGTATTCTTTAGCATCGTTTCCTGTATCTATGTATTGCTTAAAACTTTGTGCAGGTTCTCTTGACGCACAACACATACGTCTTTCTGTTTGTGGACTCAAATACGTATGCGTCCATGGTGCCATACAAAATGTTTTGTTGCCTTCACTTGGCTTATTTCTTTTCATATTTGTCAAATAACTCTTTTAGTTCAGGAAATACTTCTGTGGTTGTTTCTTCTCTTACTGCATCATATTTTCTTGTTAATTCAAAAAATTCTGGAAGATGTCTAGAAGTATCTTTATCATACATCCATTTTATTCCGCTTTCAAAACCTTTTGTTGCTCTGGTCAAATGGTCTTGGCCTTTTAGCCAATCAATGTGTTTCAAGTATTTTTCTTCAATTCTTTTTTTATATTCAATAGGTAACATATCCATTCTTTGCCAACTTGGCCATTGTAATAAATTGAAATTAAAATCTTGTGCTTTGATTAACCCTTGTTCCGTCCAATTTTTGTGAAAGTCAGGAATATGTAAAGCATTGATAAGTCCTACTGTGCTTGATAGATAAAAATCAACTTGTGGACAGACTTCCAGCATACGTTTTCTATTTGCTAATGTTTGTTCCCATTTGGTACCCTTACGCATCAATTCTGCTCTTGGTCCTTCAGCGTCTAAACTTGCGCCTATAGATACTGAATCAAATTTGTTCCAAAGCTCTAAAACATCCATATCTTTAAATTTTAATTTACTGAAATTAGTGTTGTAAATTAATCTTACATGATACATTTTTCTTTTATCCAATTCTTTTAGAATCCTATAATGTTCTTCCATTATTAAAGGCTCGCCTCCGGCAAAGTAAAATTGTTCAACATGATCAAATTGTTCTAACAATTGATTCCAAACATCATTACCGTTTCGACCCACTCTCATTATCTTTGGATGTCCCGGGTCACTACCGTGTATTTTTTTATGATCTTCGTACCAGTTAGAACTAAACCAAGTTCCGCAACTTCTACAAGCCATATTACAGAGATTAGAAAATCTTATATCCCAATATTTGATCATAAAATCTGCAGTTCCGTCCGGCAATGTATTTTCAATTAAGCCTATGTCATGCCCAAAGTGTTTATTTGAACTCATTCGTAAACTAAAGAATCCAGCCTTTTCTTGATCATAGCATTTAGCACATTGTTTGCTTTTTTTATTAGCCAACATATTCCTACGCATTAATTTTAAAGGTTCGTCGTTGAATACTTCTTTCATTGACTGCTTATTCATGTCTCCAACAGGATATTTGTCTAAACCAAAACAACAAGGATAAGCTCTACCATCAGGGAAAGCATGAAGATGCATCCATGGCAACATACAAAAACTATCACTATCAATAAGCAACTCTTTTTGTCGAGCTGTCATATCTTCAATTTTTAGTTTTTCAGGTTCTTTAGCGCCGTAATTATAAGCCATTATACCATTCTCCTATTATTGGGAAAGTTTTAATAAAATTTTTGTTTCTTCTTTCGTCGTATTGTTTATAGAAATTTTTAAAATCTTGCCTTAGTTTTGGTAAATTAAATGCCTCGCTATGAGGTGTTTTTACTATATCTAAATAATCTATCAATCTTGACGTGTGTGCAACTTCCATTGGTTCTAGATCTTCTATATTTTTATCTAACCAACTTTGTAAATTTTTCTTAAATCTTGTTCTCAAATTGTCAGGCAAAATTAAAGGTGATTGAAAACTAGGAAACCTTAGTATATTTAAAGTAAAATTTAAATCTACATTGTATATTCTTTTAAAGTCTTTTTTATTTTTTACTATTTCATCTAAAAATTCAGGTAAACTTTCTAAACACAACGCATTGACAGTACACATATTATGAATGCCTGCAGGTCTAATATCCGGTAAGTTCACCAAATGGGTATACCAAGAAACATAATCCATGCCATCTCTTATGTAATTTGATTGTTCATACGTTGATTCATTAGAAGTATAAATGTGTAAATTAGGTACATTTTTTACTTTCTCTAAAAATTTACAAAACAGTTCTCTTTTAGGCACGAGATTAGAATTTATGGCTAATCTCATTTTAGGATTTACTCTGTGTTTTTGTGTTTCAAACCAATCTAACAATCTCCATAAACTAGGACTCATCATTGGTTCACCACCTGTAATTCTTAATTCTTCTAATGTTTTATGTAAATCTGATTCCCACCATTTAAAAAATGCTTCAACATATGGATTTTCTTCTGTATCTTTGTAAAGTTGTGCGCCGTCATGGTTGTGTGTAAAATGATTCCTGCCATCTGATACTAAATTTTTATATGCACCTTTTTGTTTTATATCTCGTACCCAAGTTGAACTAAATGCTGGATTGCAGTATGAACAAGCAAAGTTACAAGTTCTATCAAAAGCAATTTCTAATGTTTTCAAGTTAACATCTTCCGTAATTGGTGTACGGCTAGCTGTTGTTAGATCTTCATTTTTATATATTTTACTTTTGTAAACTCTGTCACTAATAGCATCTCTGCCCATGTCCTCTATCTTCCAACAGTATTCACAACCTTTTGGTCTTTCACCAGCGATCATTTTAGCTCTGTCTTGCTTTTTCTGTGGTGTATTGTGTAGCAGTTTTGGATTAAGTTTTACCTTTTCAATATCAACTTTATGTGCAGGTGGGTGATGACAGCTTGTTGTCATTCCTGATCCTAACCATATAGTGGCATTGTACCATTTTGCTCCACAAAAACTTGGAGAAATACTATCTAACACTTGCTTCTTAAAGTCTATATCTTTCATGCGTTTTTACACTCCTGCCAAAATTCCTGCATTTCAGGAAACGTTTTTTCAAAACTAGTACCGCGTCTACGATCGTGTTCGTTAAAAAATGCGTAAAAGTTATTTTTTTGCTTTGCGTCAGCATTAAAATTTTTTCGCCAGTATGCTAAATTGCGAAGCATTTTTTGAATTTCAAAGTCTTTATATGCTCCGTAGCCCTCTGCAGGTTTTTGCATCATTAATATATTGTCTTCGTGAATTTTTTGATAGCTTTCCGGCAGTAATGTTATTTGTTGCCAAGCTGGTTGACGCAACAACGGTATATCAAACCATACTCTTTGATATGTTGTAGAATATTTTTGTCTTAATTCACGTATGTAATTTAACAGTTTATCCAGTGTTGTAACACTTAGATTATTGTAGGTTATAATAAAAGTCACACTGTTACGGACAGGTATTCTGTACAAAAATTCTTCCACTGTATCTGTAAAATAATTCCAATCAAGTCCGTGCCTTATGTATTCTGCTTGTGGACCATGTGCATCTACACTGACAAACTGCATCATATGTTCTACGTGTTCGTCTAAACATATACGCTTTATCATGTCAAAATATTTGTTTTTTAATTTTTTATCTGGGGGACACATATTACTAGTTACGTTCAAATGCAGATCTTTTTTTGGATGATCTATTATGTATTCCAATACTTTGTATGTGTTTTTGTCCATTAATGGTTCGCCACCGGTCATACGAAAATGTTTTAAATTTTGATACAGTTTAGGCCACCATTTCCAAAAAGCATTTACATAGGGATTGTCTTCTCTGTGAGGTATTGGACGTCTTCTGCCCTGAAAGTGTTCTGGAGCATTGTGGGGAGGAGATGTGGGATATTGGCCATACCTGTCAATCTCCTTGCCCCACGTTGTTGAGAACTGTGGTGAACAATAACTGCACTTGAAATTACAAGCATTATTAAAGTTTACTTCCACGTATCTCGGTGTCCATTCTGAGTCTATAGGTTTTCCAACAATTGACTCAAAATCTTGGATCGCCCAGGGTTCTCCTGAACGATAAATTCTGTCTGACGTGCCGCCGGTGTCTTCAATGTTCCAACAATAACTGCAACCAGCTGGTCTTTTGCCTTTGAGCATTTGTTCTCTTTCAGCTAACTTTTGTTTGGTGTTGTGCAGTGCGGCTGGATTCTTTTCTAATTCTTTGGCATCAATGTTGTGCAATGGTGGGTGATAACAAGAATTTGTCATTCCTGTTGGCAGATGCAGACTTACTTGATTCCACTTGGCCAAACAAAATGTTGGCGACACAGTATCAAGTTTTGTTTTGGCATCGTCTGCCGCTTTTTGGTATACACTTTTACTCATGTTCACCTGTCTGTATTTTACGATTGCTATGACTTGGTTGTATAAATTTAAAAAATTTACTGCTGGACTCATCTAAATCAACAATGTTGAGACCCAATCTATTATTCAGAGATCCTTTGTATTGTTTTAAATTATCTAAAATAGGAATTGTACACCTGCCATTGTAAAGTTCCTCTAATTGATCTAGTCCTAATTCACTGGCTTTGTCCGCCACCGCTAATTCATAACAGCCTACCCTTGCTCCCAACATAGCGTATAGTCCGTTGTCAACATCTGCTCCAACAGTCATCCAGCTCATTAATTTAACCAAGTTGCTCTTTACAATTTTTTTTGTAAATTCTCTTGGGTCAACTCTAGCTCCACGATCCATGCTTAATTTTACTCCTTCTCTGTAACCAGCCATAAATGCCTGCATTGGCGTTGTGTTTATAACTGTTGTTGAATAACAGTTGTGCAAATTTGCGTGAGGAACAGTCCAACAAAAGTCTTTTTTTGCTACGTGGTCTGTGATAATTGCATTCTCGTGAGTTTTCATATGTCGCACAGTTTCTTTGTGCCAACCTACCAAACCTCCATTGCCATAAACTAAACCATTGACACTGTTCCTTGCTCGCCAACGATGTACAAATTTTGGATCCGTTTTAAACCAATCCATTGTTTCTAATAAAAAAGATTCATCAATAATATTGTCGCCATCAATTGAAATAAAAAAATCAGTTTCAGCAACATCGGCCGCGGCCTTGTGTGCTGTATCAAATCCTTTTACACCATGGACACGTTTTGCCCATGGTACTTTATTAAGTAGATCAGCATAATTTTCTTCACAGTTAGGTTCTTTGTAACTAATGAATACAAAATCTAAATCTAAGACTTTTGTTTTGTTTTCCATATGTGTCCGTTATCTCCAATTGATTCAACCCAAAAAGGATTTTTTCCATAAAACTTGTATCCTTTTTCAGCCTTTACTAATTCAGTTTGTGGAATATTGACTGTTGCTATCAATTTAAGTTTTACAACACCGTCAACTAACTCGTACTTTTCAACTCCGTGCCTGTCTATCTCAAGTTTTTTTTGTAAAGACACTTCAATTTTTTTGTCAGCTATTGTAACAAAATGTTTTTTATCTACGTGTTTCCAATTATTAAAAGCCTCATAAAATCCTGGCATCTAAATCCTCCGGTATATTTTTATTATGATAGTGCCACAGTCTATTCATTTTGTATCCACCTACATATAATTTGTTATCTGTAATCATTGGATACAAATAATCGTCTGTGTCAACACTTCTTGATATTTTATTTACAGCTTTTTTATTGTGTACAAACTTAAAAAAATCAAAATCAATTTTTTTATCATTCATTGGATCCATTATTTTTAAAGCTAGTGCGTAAACAACATCCGTTGTTGGTTGCTTGTCATAACATTTTACAAGGCAAGTTTCTTGTACTTGTTTCCAATTTTTTGTGATGTCTCTGCACAACTGATAAAATTTATCAGCAAACACTGATCTACGAAAGTAAGTCAGACTGCTGTAAATGTTTGGTAAATTATTTTGTTTAAAAAGATCTCTATAAGGAGTGCTAGTAATAATTTCATCTTGAAAGTTTCTGCAATTCCAACTGAATATCATATCATGCTGATGCAAATAATTCCACCAATAATCAATATTGCAATCCAATAACATATCAGCTTCTAATTTAATAGTATGGGTAAAAGGAGTTAAATTAAAAACCTGCCATTCATTGCTTAAATTCCATTCTTCATGAGGATTTGTATTTTCATTAATTAAAATTACTCTATCAATATTTTTTACAGCATTAGGAATCTGAAGCATATGATTGTCTGTGATAATACAAGTTTGATTATTTTTATTATACTTTTTAATTGCTCCACCTAAACGTTCGCTTAATTTAACATAATCAGTTTTTGCATTGTTTAATGCAAACCAAACAAATCCTTTACTCATTGCAAAACTCCTTGTCTAAAATGTGTACATCTTGATTCTCTATTACTCCTACACAACGTCTGTATCTGTAAGTTACAGTTGTATCGTCCATTTCTAAAACATCTACATCTAGTGGAAGCATTATCATAGGAGTTGGAAAGTAATTAAAATTTTTAGTGTGGCCATTGCATTGGTGCAAAGCTATTGCCAAAGCGTAATCATTACGGAAATTTTTGTGTGTAATTCTATACATCTGTCTGTAATGCTCGTAATTTTGTTGCACCATTTTAAAAGTGTCAAACAGTGCTTTTACATTTTCATTTTTTTTAAAAATACAAACTGTTGCCCATACAATTGGCAGAACAGATTCATTTTTGGACAATATTTGAAATACCCCAGTAGCATCATGCACAGTATTATGACATAAAAAATCATAATCAGTATCCATGTATTGTGCCAAGTTATCTGTGTAAGGAAAAAAGTCACAGTCAATTAACAATGTGGTATCGTATGGTGAATGATCATAGGCATTTGATCTTTCTTCGTTGTGCCACGGCACTGTTTTACCTCTGTACAATCTATTATTGTTAGTTTTGTTTTTTATAACATGATAGCATACGCCTGCAAACTGTGGGAAATGTCTATGTGTTGTATGATCAGTTACCACTGTCACAGGAAGTTTTAAATTTTTATTAATAAAATCAATACAACGCAATGCAAGTTTATGATACTGTGTATGGTTTGTATCAAAACAATATAATAATACACCTTTACTCATTTATTTGCCTCTTTGAATATACGTTGCATGACACTATTATTCTTTCAACATCATCTATAGATGGTTCTACATGATGATTTAGCCAACCTGGAAAGACACAAACTGATCCATCTTGTGGTTTTATAGTTTTTTTTAAGTTAGGCCACACAGTATTTCCACTGCCTTCTGGACAATCTATGTAAGCAACAGCACTCCAAGTTGCAGGATAATGATTATGACTCTTATGATTATCTTTGCCTTGATAGACTATACCCCATATTTCCTTACACACAAGTGCTCCTTCTTGCCGTTTATCAAATTTGCCAATTGCGTTTGTCACTTGATCTGCTAACCATTTAATTGAATTATATTTTATAATGTGCCATGGAGTTCTTTTTCCTTGTGAAAGTTTCTCAAAAGAATTTGCAACCGCTTCTTTTTTGATGCTAGAAATAATATCTTTACGATAATCAGAAAAATTATCTAATTGAAAATTTATAAAAGGTATTTCAACCTGAGCCTTAATTTTTTCAATAATCATTTTAGCCTTTATTTTTTAAAGCTATGAATAATTGGTTGTAGGTATTAAGTGTCTCTTGGTTCCTTTGTATAAGTTGTGTTAAAAATGCATCTGGATCTGTTATTTCACAAGGATTATCGTTTACATCAAGCATAACAAATTTTTTTGCATGAGCTTTGAATGTAGAAACTATATTGATTGTGTTTGCGTCCGCATTAAACAAACGTCCATTGTAGGCAATTATTTGCCTCGCTCTACATTTTTCTAGAGCGTTACGTTTTGTTTGTGCGAGATCATGTGCTAGATCCGAATACTTTTTAAGTTTGCCAATATCCATAACTGTATTATACAGTTAATTATTGTAAAATACAACTGGTAAATTATTTCTTAATCGTCGTTGTCTGTGGTAGTATTAGATACTGAAGCTACTGATATCGAAGTGTAAACTGGGTTTAATCCGTCACTAGTGTTTGGGTCTACTGTTCTGAATGACCAGTCGGTTGGTCCTACTGATTCGTCTTCAGCTGGTCTTGAATCTAAGTTTTGTGCGTGATAATCCGTGTAAGATGATCCGTCATCTACTGATGCTGTACATTTCAATGTAATAACGTTACCGGTGTTACCTCTGCCGTCTGCGTGTGCACCTGCGCCACATTTTGCTTCTACTGATGCAAAAACTGTATTACTAGTGTATATGCCTGCCGCGTCTGCCAATTTAATTAGTGTTTGGTATGAAGTTGTCAAATCAAAGTAACCCTTTGCTAAACCATTTGTTACAATAGTTTCACCTGAACCTGATCTAGTTGACACTGTTGCTCCCATATCAAAATTTCCTAGGGCTGAAATTACGGCGCTCAATGCTGTGTCTCTGCCTGTTGACCCTGTTGCTGTGTTTGTAAAAAGTACTCTTAATTTTCCGCCTGCATTAAAAAAGAATCTTGTTTCGTCACCGCCAGCAAAAGTAAATGATGCTTCTGTGACGTGTGCTTTATCGTAAACTTTGTTAGCAACTAATGATAGGTCTTCACTGCCTGCTGTTAAGCCATCTGTAGCATTTACTGATCCACCTGCTACGTCTGATGCTATGTTAGCCAAATCTGTTACTATTGCAGATACTACTGCAACATCTTGTCCAGCCGCTCTCGCAACATTTGATGTGACTGATCTATTAACGTGGTTCGCAATGTTAGTCATTGCTGTGAATAAAGCGTTCCATTGTGCCGCTGTAATAGTATCTCCTGCCACTACGGCTCCAATTCCTGTTTGTCCTAGACCTTGGTTTCCTGTGCCTGTACCCATTATGTGATTTATACCCGCTGGATCAGTTCCATTAAGGAAATTTACATATTCGTCGTCTAAAATTGTTTCGCCTGCTACATATCCCATATTGTTATTTAACTCCTATTACGCATTCGTGTAATTCTGTTTCTGTGTTGTATTTATCAAGTATTAATCGGCCTACTACATTAAACGCAGTGCAGTCTTCTAATGGCGCAACCATGGCTTCACCGTTGCCTGCAGACACAATTCTATCACCTTTTTCACCCGTGCCTATAACTTTGACTCTTACTCGTCCTTTTAATGCAATCATTGGATGTGAATCGTTATTGCCTGCATCTTTATTCATTAAAAATGCTGGAAATTCAGATATAACACCAAAAACTTTTGTTGATTTTACTGTAACACATTTTGTAACTTCTTTTGTACCACCTAGTTCAACTACATCACCAACCTCCATAGGAACATCTGCGGCATAACGCTCTGCCAAGTCAGCATATTGAGCCCCTGTTGATACTGCGTGTACTATGTTGGCTCGTAAATCTACTAAAGTAGGAGCTGACATTTCGTCACCACCACCTGATTTGAACGCTGTCCAGGCCCCGCCTGCATTTCCGTATGTTGTTGTGGTATCGTCAGCAAAAGTTTCGTCCCATACCCAGTATAAATCTTGTTCTATGGCTGTTGATGACTCACCTCTGTTTACTTTTAATCCTGTGTAAGCTGGCATACCAGAATTTCCAGATACATTTCTGTTTAATTCTATAATGTTGTCTTCGATTGATAGTGTAGTTGTGTTTACTATTGTGGTTGAACCTGTAACTTCCAGATTTCCTACAATGCTAGTATCGCCTGTAAGTGTAATGTTACCAGTTGCTCCAGTAATTTCAATTGGAGTTTTTGTTGAACCACCATCATTTATTTGAATTTTAATATCTTTGTCTTGTGTTGTGTTTGCAAGAGTAAAGTTGTCTGAAGATAATGACATTGTAACATCTGATCCTGCACCTATTGTTATTCCGTCATCATTTAAAACACCTAATGTACCTGATGTAGTGTCATTGGCGTTTGATCTTAAAAAGTTTGCTACTGCAATTCCACCTAGCTTGTCAGAATCTGTAGATGTGCCTGTAAATTTAGCATCTGCTATTGCAGTTGAAATGTTAAGTCCTTTTGTAATTGTAGAAAATCCTGATATTGCAGTGCCTGGCGTAAAAGTTTCTGCTGATGCAATCATAACATTTACGTCATTGGTTACAAAACGTAAAATACTTTTTTGTACTCCAACTCCATCTTCAATAGCTTCAGAAACAACCTGAGTAACACCAGAACCAGTCACTGTTGTTGGTCCTATAAGTGTCCATGTTGTACCGTTGTAAATGTAAAGTTGTGCATTGGTTGTATCAAACCACATATCACCAGTTACACCATTAGTTGGTTGTGTTGCAGAATTTGTAGTTGAACCTACTGGTTTAAACTTTGATCCTGTGTAAACATTAAGTTGGTTGTTTAATGCATCATACCATAATTGACCTTTAATTTTATTTGAAGGTTCAGAAGTATTTGAAAAATTTTCTAAAACTTTAATAAAATTTTCATTAAGACGTTCACCAAATCCAGCATAACCTTTTCCTATAAGTGTAAGATCAGTAGTCGTGGTATCAATTGTACCATCTGCTAGTGTAACTAGAGTTGCCCCTAATGTATTGTTTATTGTGTACGCCATTTAATTTCCTAGTTTGATCCGTTATCTCTAATAAATGTTAAAAAACTAACGTCACCTAAAAGTTTGATCAATATTGTTGCTAATTCAGGATTTAAAGCCGCGTCTATTTTGCCTATTTCCTCTGCTGTTAAAACAGTCTGATAGTTAGCGTTAATATAATCTGCTACTTCTTGTTTTGTTGCCATGTTTACTCCTTATTGTAATTATCTAATCTCCGGATCATATATTTCTAGCCATTCGCCAAATTTATGCTCCACAAAAGGTCTAACCATTAGACCTATGCCAAAACAGAAGGATTCTCCTATCCATCTTGTAAATTTCCCTAAAATATCTCCCTTGGATCGTTTGCCCATTTGATAAGCTAGTTCATTTGCTCTTGCTTGAGCTAATACTTTAATAACATTTATTACTAGGTTACCAAACCATGATTTTGTTTCTGCTGAATTTTGCATATAGCTAACAAGCGGTATAGCCCAGAACCAGTATCCAATTTTTGTTGTTCTGCCTAAATGTTTCACTGAAAATTCTGTATCTATTTGTAAATCTTGTACAGTGAACATACCTTTGTTCTGCAACCATGTACATATAACACGTCCACCGCCGCCACCTCCACCACCGCCTGATCCTGCTGATCCAGAAGTTGAACCTCCTGAACTATCACCAAAATCTGCCGCTGTTGAATTAAATTCTATTCCTGAATTAAAAATTGCTTTCCAGGCTCCGCCTATTTTAATATAGCCTGCTGTAATTTTTTTCCATGCTCCACCAATTTTACTGTAAATTTCTGTTATTGATTTCCAAGTTCCTCCAATTTTTACAAATGATTCTGGACTTATTGTAAAAATAATAACTGCTAGACCGTTGCCGCCTGATGAACCTGAAGCTCCGCCAACTCCAACGCCTGATTGATATCTAGCGTCTCCTGTACCACCTGGCACCGATCCTGATGGATTAATTTCTGATGCTCCTGATGGCAATTGATTAGAACCTGTAAAGCCGCCTGTGCCTCCAACGTCACCCGATCCACCATTTCCGCCTTTGCCACCGTCAGCGCCTCCGCCTCCGGCACCACCCGCACCACCGTCTCCTGAGTGATTGGCTCCATTTTCTCCCAGTGTGCCTGGTGAATTTCCTGTTGCTGAGTTTGAATTTATTCCTGCAGTACCTACTCCACTTTTTCCGTCACCAGCACCTCCACCACCGCCTCCTGCGATCATGATTGATGTACCGTCCATTGTGATGACTGTGGCTCCTCCGCCACCTCCACCAGCACCTGATGATCCTCGAGGACCTGAAGTACCACCTACTCCTCCTGAGTAGCCTGTTAAACTTTTTCCGTTTGCACCTCCTGGTGCACTGCCTCCAGCTGATCCACCTGCTCCACCACCGCCAACACCTACTGACATTAATTGTCCTACGTAAGCTGTTAGAGATAATGCTGTGTGTTTGGTGTGTTGACTGCCTGAACCGGTTCTTCCTGAACCAGCTTGGTCGCCGCCTCCGCCGCCTCCGCCGCCACCCCAAAGGTAAATGGCCGCTGAAGTTGTGCCAGCTGGCACTGTTAAATTTTGTGTTGTACCTGAGTAGGTGAATGTTTTAGTTACCGTAGGCATAAAGGATTAACTTCCTTCACGTACGAACCAAAGATCTCCGTTGCTACCTTGACCTGAGGTAGGTGCTGAGGTCTCTACGTATCTGTTTCCAGCAATACTGTTTGAACTGTCATCAGTAATTGTTGATCCACCCCATATTTGTATTGACTTAGCAACTTGCCCCGTTGTTGGAACAACTTTACTGGACGTTGATGTTGATGATGTAATATCAGATCCAACTGCAACCATTGTTACTGAATCCATTGTTAGCCCACCAGCTGAAGTTGATTTCAATACTGTGCTGTGATTTGCGCCACCGTCGTCTGTTGCGTCTGCTAATCTAATTACTTGAGAATATGTCCCACCTTGTCCTGCTGTGAAGTGATTTTCTGATACATCGTAAAAGAATCTTGCATCATCTGTGTCTGATGTTTCTACTATCAAACCTGAATCAACTTCTGAATTTCCTGTATTTGTTTTTATAAATGCATCATCTACAGTTGTAATATTTGATGATGTATTTTCGTATTCTCCAGATACACTTAAATTACCTGTAATAGTAACATTTCCTACCATACCAATAGCACCTGTGGTACCTGTAAATGTCAAAGGTGTTACTGTTGATCCGCCATCGTTAATTGTAAAACTTAAATTTTTATCTTGCCTTGTTTGTGCAACTATTACATTACCAGATGAAACTGTTACTGTTAACTCTTGTGTGTCTCCAACAATTAAACCTGAATCTGAATCAATAGTCAATGCACCTGTTGTTGTATCAGCCGCATCTGCTCTTAAAAAGTTACCGCCTGCAATAACTGTTGAAGATGTGTTAGTTGTACCTGATACATTTATTGCTGAAGATTGACTTGTTGTACCTTCAAACACTGCACCTAATGTAGAGTTTAATGTTAACCCAGCTTTAATTGAAGCAAATCCTGAAATTGTTACTTGTGGTGTAAATGTTTCTTTTGAAAGTATTGCAACTTGTATGTTTCCAGTGTACATTGAAGAAATAACTTTACTGGCTCCAACTGAATCGTTTATAGTTTCAATTTTCCAACCTGATAAAGTTTGTCCTGATGTGAATACTGGGCCTAATAGTTGCCAAGCTGATCCTGTGTAAAAATATACTTGATCATCATCTGAATCATGCCATAAATCACCAGCCGAAGCTGAAGATGGTTCTGCTGATTGAGACTTTGCACCACCTGTTGGTTTAAAAGCTGATCCGTCATAAACCTTAAGTGAACCTGATGATGTATCAAACCAAAGCTCACCTTTAAGTGGAGCCGTTGGTGCTGAATTTGATGCTGAATTTTCTAATAGTTTTACAAGGTCTTCGTTTAATAATTCTCCAAACCCTGAATAACTTTTTCCAAAAAGTGTTATACTTGTTGAAGTATCAATAGTACCATCTGTAATTGTAGCTATTGCTGTTCCGTCTGTTTTGTTGATTGTATACGCCATATACCAGTATTTATAGTTTTCCTACAGATACAAAGATCCTGCCAACCTCTGTAGAATTGTAGTTTTCTAATGCCTTTCCTATTATAGTACCAGTTTTTGGATCCATTGCCTTTTTTCCACAACCATGGTGTTCTCCACACGTTGTTAATAGATCTCCTTTTGCAATTATTCCATGCACTTTTACTGGAACTTTTCCCACAAGTGCTATTGGCTGTCCTGTGGAAGTGTTATTCATTAAGTATGCAGGATTTTCACTAACAACTCCTGCTACTCTTGTGTCTTGAGCAAATTTGCTTATTGTAATTTCTTTATCTCCTCCAAAAACAACCACTGTGCCAATTTCGTACGAATCATCTGATTCATAAATCTCTGCCAAGTCAGCGTATTGAGCCGACGTTGCTTTGGCATACACAACATTGTAACCTAATGAACTTGATCCTAAATCATAAGTGGTATTGGCCGCTGGAATTATATTTTGTGATGTGATGTTTCCTGACATCACCAAAGTGCCCATAGTGTTTGCACCCGAGCTTGACAAGTTACCTGTAACGTTTCCTGCCAATGCACCAGTTACTGAGGTTTCAATTGATGTTGCTTTGATTACACCGTTGACCTCTAATTTTGCAGTTGGCGTTGCTGTCCCTATGCCAACTCTTGATTCTGCACCATCAATGGTCATTACTGTTGTTGTGACACCTCCATCGTTGACTTTAAATGTAATGTCAGTGTTTGTGACAACGTTTTGAAGTATTGCTCCACTTGAATCAACTGAAATTTTAAAATCGCTATCAGCACCAACAGTAAATCCTGAGTCAGTGACAACTCCTAAGGTACCTGTTGTTGTGTCATTGGCATCTGATCTTAAAAATGATGTTGCTGATATGTCGCCTAATTTTTCTGCGTTTGTTGAGGTACCTGCAAACCTTAAATCTGATATTGCTGTTGATAGTGTTATACCTTTTGTTATTGTTGAAAATCCTGATATTGAAACTTTTGGTGTAAAAGTATCTTCTGAAATTATTGCAATTAAGTTTCCATCATTGTATTGGTAAGTGACATTTTGATTTGCATCTGTTGAATCTTGTATTGTGTTATAAACAAAACCGTTTGTATTTCCTGATCCACTTGGTGGTCCAACTAAAACATTATCATTTCCATTATAAAAGAAAAGTTGTCCTGTATCTGAATCAACCCAAAGATCACCTGCTACTTGTCCAGTTGGCTCTGCCGCTTGATAAACAGCTCCTGATGTTGGTTTAAATGATCCGTCATAAACTTTTAATTTTGCATTTGTAGTATCATACCATAGCTGTCCTGTAATTGGTTTACTTGGAGCAGATGTATTTGCAAAATTTTCTAATAGAGCTAAAAAGTTTTCAGCAACTACTTCACCATAACCTGCATAACCTTTTCCTATAAAACTTAAATCAGTTTGTGTATTCAATACTGAATCATTCACAGTGTATGAACTTGGCGATGCTGAACTATTTGTTTTGTTTACTGTATAAGCCATTATTAACTAGTTGTTGTGGTTGTTGTTCCTGTTGATGTTGTTTCCGTAAATGATGTTAAACTTTGTATTCTTAAAGTGTAATCAATCTGTATTAATCTGTTTAGAGATTTTTGTACCGGGTGAAAAATTACATGGGTTAACAATTTATTCGTTGATCCATTTTCTGTACCTTCCCAAGACTTCAATCCCAATTCGTCAAAAACATAGTCACCATTAAAATTTGTTGTGTTATCAAATGCGGCTTGTCCAGTAGGTTCACCGTAATCTAATGTGCAAGTACAAACTATGTCAGTATATTTGTTGCCTGCAGTATGTCTCACTTCCATTTTATTTCTTGTTGTATCTTTATTTGTAGATGAATTGTCATCTACCACTTTGTAATATGTTTGATTATATAAAGTTGCATTTGTACCTGTAGAATTTGGTGTCAGGTATGTAATAACTCCTGTTGTATCAACAGTAGTACCACCGTTTCCAAAAGCCATTTCGTGTACAAAACCGGTTGTTTTGTTAGCTAATGAATTTGCAAGTCCTGTACTCATATTTTCATAATGAATAGCATTTCTTTTATCTACAATTACTTCACCAGTTTCTGGATCCCAGATCTTGATGTGTCCTTGCATCATTACACCTGATTTATCGTCAGGCTTTTTGTTCTCTTCTATGTCTTTATTTTCTATTGGTTGTTCTTGCATCTCATTGTATTTATTCTGGCGCATTTGTTGGGTCTCCTGCTATGAATTTAGCCTGTGCAGTTGTTGAACTTTGTAGTCCATTTCCGTCAGCGGCTGTGTTTGTTCCAGCTGTGTACCATGTATTACCACGTTTTTGTACTATTTTTACCTGCGTTCCAGAAGCAGGTGCCAGAGTTAATGTTACATTTGCGGTACTTCCATCTACCGAATAGTTTGGGTTAATTGTACTGTCGTCCGTCTCGTGTTGGAAGGACAATCGTTGGCCACCAATGAATATGTCTAAATCTTCTGCACGAGACGGAGCGTATGTAGTAGTAAACTGTACTGTACTTCCATCACCTACGTGGGTTTTGGTTGAAACAGTATCAGCATAAGGTACGGTTTGTTGTCCACCTGCGTCAACTACTGATACGCCTGAGACGTGCACCTTAATTCCTGTGCCAAGGGTACCTCTTCTTAATTGAGATAATTCGTTACCCGATTTGGCAAAATATTCTATTCTTTCTTTATCTATAAAAATTACACCCGGTGTGCTAAACTGCACTGTTGATCCATCATCAATTGTAATGTCAGGTTGTGTAAGCACTGTGGCGTTAGCAACTGTAATTTTCTTATCACCTGGCTCTAAAGACTTGGCTAAAGTTGTTGTTGCATTTGCACTAATACGTTTGTAAAAAGTTCTGTTTAACATATCTTTAAAAATTCTAAATCCTGTGGCGTTGGTTGCAGATTCAACTGCAAAATACATTATATCAATTCTGTCTGAAGCTGTTAAAGTTATATGTGATCCAACTGTAATAATTTTTCCTGATAATGTGTAATCCTGATTTTGTACTAAAGCTCTATTATTGTTTAATGTAACAAAAACATAGTCTGCATTTATTACATCATTACTTAAAGCTAGTTGATTGCTTTGTCTTCCTTCAAGAATTTCTCTTCTATGTTTCATGCCAAGAGCATTGTTAAAAGTTGTAACTCTAATATCATCTCCAGTAGTAATGGTTATACTATCTGTACTCAATTGTGCCAAATTAAAAGTTAGGTCATTATCCACCATTGAGTAATGATTTTCAACTAATGTTGACACAGCAACTACATCTGCATCGGTAGGGGGTGATGTAAACTCTACTGTTTGTGCTGATATGTCTACTGTATAGTCTGTGTTAAGAGCTAATTTAATTCCATTTTTGTAAACTTCTATTTGACTTGCATCAGTAATAGTTTTTGATGGATCAACAGTAGAACCATCTGTAAGGCCAGATACAACACCATAAGAATAAGTTGTACCATCTCCTGAATAATATGTATTGTCTGGGCCTCTTAACAATATGCCATTCACTTCAACTAATGTTAGAGCCGCAAAAGGACCAACTGCTCCAGGAGGGAAGTCTAATGTATAAGTTGTTGTTGATAAATCATAATTTATATTTTCGCTTCTAATTTCAGCAAACGCTCTAGTGCTAGGATCTTGATTGAATCCAGCAATTTGTATTGCTTTACCATTTGCAGGAGCTGAATTAAAAGTAATTGTTACTCTTCTGTTTGCTTCAGTTGTTGTGTAATCTGTTGTAGGCACTCCGTCTTCTGTTACATAAATTTGCGGTGATGCACTGTCTAGTTGATAAGTGTCTCTAGCAGAAGTTTCAAACGCTGTTGTTGATCCGTCGCCAGTAAAACTGTTTAACAGTACGTAATTGTTTCCTGATACTGCAAAACTTTTTATGTTTATAATTGAATTTGTTACAGGTGCTGACGTAAATGAAACTGTTTTTGCCGCTGTGTCTACAGTATAATTTAATGTGCTATCAGAAGCAAGATTGTTTTGATGTACACCATCTAAACTTACCATTACCGCGGCCTGTGTGCCAGGTTGTTGTCCAATATCAAATGTAGTGGTTGATCCGTTACCTCTATATGTTTTATCTACAATAAATGGCACTCCAGATTCAGGTGTGGTATAAACTGTGATATCTAATGTGTCAAATATTTGACCTGGTACTTGTTCTTCAGGAGCAAAACTATTTTCAGGTGTAATAAAAGCATCACCGTCTGTAAGTATATCACCTGGAGCAATACCTACTGCTGTTGAAAACAATCCACCTGTCACTAAAGAATCTAAAACTCTGTCATCTGTAGGAGTTAAAACTTTATCGTCATCAAATGGAATTAATTCAACTTTGACTCCATTGCCTGGAGCAGTTGAAAGTGTTAATGTTCTTGTAGAACCATCACCTAAAAACACCTGAGCAGTCTGTCTCACGCCTGCATAGTACACTGTGTATACTTCGCCAACAGCTGGTGCAGTATCAAATGTATAAAGCACAGTTGAGCCATCACCATAAAAAGTTTTAACTTTTGTAGTTCCAAATGTGTCCCATGGGAAATCATACCAAGATGATTTGTCCCAACCTTGATCTTCTTTGAATAATAAACCTGTAACCATTACTCCTCCATAATCGACACCTTCCATTAATTGTGTTAAATCATTTCCTGGCATTCCAGCTTCTGGTGTATACATACCTAAAGTTCTGTCAGCGGCAGTGATGTAACTTTCATTACCGGTTAGTTTAAATAAATTTCCAATACTATCATTGAACGTTGTTGTAGATGTGAAATCACTTGTGGCTCTATACAATTCGTTATTGTGCCTTATTAAATTCTCATACACGTATGATGTACTTGCTTTCCAATCATACACTGTTGAAGTTTTTGTAATTCTGTCAAACCTTAACGTAACATCAAAATCTCTCACAAGATCATTACCAAGATTTGCGTAAACTTTGGCTGTGTCGGTAGGATTAGACCCATCTGATGCGCCTCCTGATAAAATTATTGTTGGTGTTGTATCGTAACCTGCACCAGCAGTCAATAAATTAATTTTAGTAACTTTTCCACCTTGTACAACTGCTTGAGCAGTGGCATGGTTCGCTGTTGATTCGTAATACATCTTAAATGCAAAATTTCTAGTTGACAGACCATGATTAGCAATGAAACTATTTGGCATGTAATATACGTTCCCAGGATACTCCTCGAACGTGTGTCTGTGAGAAGCACCTGCTCCACCATTTTGTTTGTCATAGATGTTGGACTTTTGTTCGTTTAAAAACAGTGGATAAAAATATCCGTATGTTCCTGAACTACCACCTGAACTACTTCTACCTAAAATTTGAAATGGTCCTGTGGAATCAGATGTACCACCTAAAAATGTCACAGTTGGTGCAGTAGTGTATCCTGTTCCTGCATTTACTAGTGTTAAAGTTTTAACAGATTTTTTGTAACTTGTATTCCATATCTTGTGTGGATATTCAGTAATACGTGTTGCATCTGCTGAACTGTCTTTGTTTAAAGTTCTTATTGCTTTAATATCTTCATCGTAAAATGCTGGATTGTCAAAGTCTGAAAACAGTCCGTCTTGTGTTTCTGTTTTATTGTAACCAACTTTATACTCTCTTAATTTAGTATGGAATGGTTTGACTTCTTTAATATATTCTTCAACATATGTGTCTGCACCAGATGTGTAAGTTTTTCTTTGATCTAGTTCACGGAAATTATTTTTAATATTTAGGAAACTTGTTTTAAATAACCAGTCAACGTACAACTGCTCTTCTAATACTTTTCTTAATCCAATAAAGAATAAATTGTTGTATTCAACTTTTAATTCCCCAATAAAGATATCATCTCTTAATGCTTGTAAAACTTTTCTTGTTTCAATAGTAGGTTCTTGGTCAAAGAAGTTAGTATCAAAGGTATCATCACCAGCGTAACCTGTATTATCAATAGAATAATCATAAAGTTTAGTGCTTAACTGTATTGTACCATTTTCAGTACCAACGTTTGTATATCCTGTTGACGTTTTCATAAACAACTTCCAACCACCAGTATCTGCTTTAGTTACTTTTACGTGTTGTCCAGTTTCTAAATTTAAAGTATCAAGTTGATATTCAAAAGTTACCTGTGCATCTATGACTGTATTTTCACTGTGTAGCATTCCATGAATAGCAGGATCGGTACCGTACCAGTCTGCTAAATCGTAATAAGTTGATGTTTTATACGTTTGTAATTTTGTTCTGTTCCATTCTGTACCACTCCATTGATATATTGCCCAGTAACCATTTGAATTTTGTTCGTCTGCTTTGACCAAATATTTGGACAAGCCACTAATTTCTCTTGTATCTAGGTATGTAAGATCTGCGTAAGTGTCAACAGATCCGTCCCATTCGCCTGATGCCGCAGTAGGTTGTGCTTCTTCTGACTCTAAGTTTGTTTTGTCAATAGTGTTTGCCAATTGATATTGTTTCATCACTGTATTAGCATAATCAATAATTTGCTTAAGAGCATCATACCTATCAACATACCAACTTTGTCTTGGTCTTAGTCCTGTACCATATTTTCTATTCAGAGGCAAGTCTAAATCTGGAACATGATTTCCAAATTGATCGTCTCCAATTAAACTGTCCCACCATTTGTTTTCTATAGTTGCATTTGGTCTATCGTCAGCATCACCTTCACTGAATATTTTCCAAACTGCGTGTGATTCACCTTCGTTTAAGTTACTGCTATAATCTATGTTTAAAACAACATTGTCATTGAATAAACTATCTTTAACATTAAAAGTAATAATTTTGTTTTTGTCTGAAACTGTGTAAAATTTAATTCCTGATGCTATTGGATTTGCAATTACATTAGAAACATATGCGGTTGTATTTTTTCTTCTTACAACTGATTGTCCTGGGTCAGGTAAAAATACTGAATTTTTTACCCAAAAGTAATAATAATTTATAAAGCCATCTAAAGCTGAACTATATTTTTGTTTAAGTGTAAATGTTGTGTTTTCAGCGACAAAAGGTGTTCCTGAAACGTTACTTGATAACCCTGCCGTGGTGTCTGCTTGTCCTTCCCATTCACTTGGAGTAAGTTTACTTTCAACCCATTCATACACATCTATAGTTGCTCCTGGAAACAACTGGCCCCAATTTTTAGCTCTGTACTCTTGATCACCTTGTTCATAAGTTTTCCATCTTGCTTTTGAAAGATCCCACCATACTTCTCCAATGTGTTCTTCTCCCCATGCTGTTGTAGAATTTACTGTGTCAGTTTCCAAACCAACATTGTAGACTGCCGGATCCCATTCTGTTTTATAATTAATTTCTCTGTCTGCAATACCTAATATTCTTCCTTTGATTGGATCGTAGTAATCTAAATAATCAATAATTCTATTACTTGCTTTGTTAAAAGTAAATGCTGATTTAATTTTTCTATTATCAATTAAATTACTTTCAGTAACTAAATTTTTCCATGCATAACTTCCTACTGTATCTAAGTCAAATATTGTCACTGTTCCGTCATTTTCTACAGCTGACGATGAATCGTCTTCCGGTGCACCTATGTAAACACCTCTGTCATTGATATAAACACCTCTGCCAAAATCATCATTTGAACTCACGTGTGTTGTAACTAATAAATCATCTACTACAAATTTTGAATCATATTTGGTTGCTGTGTAGGCCCCGCCTGATCCAATATTTAAATCCATAAATGTTGTGTCTTGTAAATCAAATGTTGTGGCTCCAGTATCAATTCTCATCTCTCTACTGTTTCCTAATTTTTCTGCACCAATTACTATTCTGTCACCTGCATGATTTATAGCAAGGGTAGTACCAAATTTCATGTTGTATTGATCATCTGGTGCTTCTAATGTTTGTTGTAATGAATATGTGTTTGTAGATCCGTCTGCGTTCCATTTGTAGTAATAAACTGCACCTGCATCTGCTTGATTTGTTTTGTCATAGCCAGGTGCTGACACAATCAAAGTGTCACCACTTTTGTCCATTGCTATTGCATCACCAAATGCTTGATTAAGAGTTGATCCATCTGCGGCAAGTCCAACAATAGTTTGTGCGAGTGTCCAACTGTTGATTGTACTGTCATCATTAGTGTGTCCACCTCTAATATAAATTTCAACTTTACCTGCTGTGCTTGTAGATATAGAAGATACTGCTAGGATATCACCGTTATCATTGGTTGCAACTTTGTGTCCAAATCTATCATTGTTTGAAGGTGCGGCACTTTGTATTGATACATTGTGCGTCCATGTGTCATATGTGGAACCATCTGAACCTATTCCCCAAGTGTACATATGAACAATACCTGTGTCATTTTCATGTCCTGGTGCTCCAACAAACAAATACTTAGGAGTTGTTGTTCTGTCTGCCGACTCTGTAAGCTCTGCTATTGCTGTTGACCAACCAAAATTTGCTCTGTGTCTCACACTAGATCCGTCATGCGGAGCTCTAATTGTAGACAATTCAGTAAATGCAAATGTTGATGGACTCCAAATATAAACTTTGACAAGTCCTGAATCTGTAAATCTTGTGCTACCATCGTTGGCTACTGCGTTGGCTAATGGTGCACCTGCAACTATAAAGTTGCCATCGATGCTAGATGATAAACTGTAACCTAGTCTAGAACTTGTATCCTCATCGTCTGTCATTGTCAAACTGGTTTGTAATGTATAAGCTGTGCCTGGTGCAGAACTTGATCTAAAGTAAAAGTTAATTGTGCCTTGTCCTAAATCAGGAGCTGAAACTACTAAAGTTCTTCCATCGTTTCTGCCTGTAATAGCCCAACCAAAATCTTGATTGTCTGTTGTACTAGGTGAATTTAACACCGTGGTTGTGTATGGCTCAACTTTCTCGTAAATTTTCCATAGGCTTGCGGTGTTATCAGCAAAAATTCTATCACCGTTTGCTTTATTTGTTGCATCTGCATCACGATAATCTTTATAAGAAAGAGATTGATTAGCATAATCCATTGAACTTACTCTTACACTAACAAATTTGTAAAGATTTCCGTATGTGCCAAAAGTAGATCCGTCAGCTAATATACTAACGCCTGTGCCTAATCTAGAAGCATTGGCATATGAAATTAAAATTGATGTTGCATTTGGCACATCAATTATTTGATACGCACCATTTAATTCTGTAAATTGTGAATTAGAAATAGTTACATAATCCAATTTTTTAAAAGTATGACTAGCTGATGTGTTGATTAATAATTGTGTATCAGTGTTAAATGACTGTAATGACTTCACCCTTAAATTAGTTGAGGTAATACGTAAAACGTCCCATTGATTGTATGTTGATGTATTTGAATCTAATGTGCTGGTGTTCGCTACCCACACAAGATCATTTGACTTTATGTTATTTGCATCTAAGTTTGTTAAATCAGCTTTTGTAAAAGCAGTATGTTGTACATCTTCTGGTCTTACAAAGCCAGCGGTTTTGAAAACTTCAGGTGTATTTCTGTCAATTCCTGCTTGAGTGTAATCATAATGATCAAAAGTTGTTGAAGCTGTATAATCTAATGGTTTGCTATACATCTGATCAACAGTTGCAGTAGCAGATCTATCATAACTTACAGTTGAGTTTGCGTTGTCAAGTAGCTCAATTGATTGAATATTTTTTGAGAATGTTGTGTCATCCATTTTAATTTGAATAGATTTAAGGCCGTCTACATTTCCAAACTCACCAATACGTATCATCCATTCTGGGTACGTTTCAATTGTTAAACTTTCATTGTTAAATTGTGCTTTCAAAAGTCTGTCTATTGCTGTTCTTGTTCCTTTGTCTCTAATAAATCCTTGATAAAATTTATACTGAGAAATATCGTTAACAAGTAAGTTTTCTAGATAACTTCTGCTTTGGTATCCAATTAAATGTTGTGCTAGTGCTTGTTGCGATTCATCAAAGTTATTTGTTTCTAAATTGTAAAAATCGTTAAACTGTGAAATTTTATAGTCAAAGTTTGGAATTAATGCTGGTGCAGGTTTTGAATCTTTTTTGATCCATTGTGCAAAGTCAAATGCAGATAAAGAATTATGATTCTTTTTTGCTACAAAAAATTTAGCATCATATTCAACTGTGTCACCAATTTCGTAGTTAGTATTTGCGGACCATAAACTTACTTTAGCTTCGTCAAAAACAAAACCAGGAGAATAGTAGTCTCCATTCCATCCGCCAGTTTTCCAACCAACTAGTTTTAATCTTTCTTGCCTAAAACCTGTAGTAGTTTCAAGTATAACATCGTTGAACACTGTTTTATTATCAAAAATAATTAAATGTTCTTTTTGTACAGAATTCATTGTCGCATTGAATATTCCAACTTCTGAATTTTTTGCAGATATACTAAAAGTAGTACCAATCCTTTTAGTTGATATATCTTTTGTGCCAATAGTCCTTCCACCTGCGTCCATTACTGTGTAATCGCCACGCATATTTCTTAATCTGGTAATTATACTATTGTTGGTTTCAATATTAAATCCGTCAGCTCCTGCTGACACTGTGATTGCCGAACCAGCCGACCATCCTTGTGTTGTCCAATATAAAAATTCTTTTGCTGAAGTTTCCCAATTATTAACTTCTTTTATTTCATTTGAAAATTTATCAAATACAAATCCTCTGGATTCTAAATATTTGCCATATCCAACTAAAAAGTTTACAACGTCTTGAACAGTTCTCAGCACCGTGCCATAAGTTATTGTTTTAGTTGTAATGCCCCAGTTGTTATAAATTAAAGCTTCAGCAGTTCCTACTTTGGACTTTGTATTATTTCCATTTACAATTGGTTCAAAAACTTTAAAGAAAGGTCTTAAAGTATTGTAACCTATAACTTTATAACCGCCTTCTAATGTTGATCCATCAAGAGTAAGGTTTGTGTTTAATTCAATTAAGACACCCGAGTAATCATAACTTTCAACAGGATTTGAACTTCTAAATAAAACTTTTATGTTTTCGTCTGGTATAAACTGTGATCCTCCAGTGCTTGACGGAGATGTTGAATCTGTTAATACTTTTATGTTTTGTTTGTCTGTAAATCCACCAAGTTTGTATGCAAGTTGCACTCCTAACCCTTTCATTTTGTCATAGTAAAACGTAGCTGGATCAAGGTTATTTGCAATTAAGTAATTTACTACCCAAGGCTGATAGCCTGCAGTAATATATCTAGTGACAACACCTGTTTTGCTATCAGTTTCTATTTCTAAATGATATTTTGCAGTGTTTAAATTTTGTCTTATTTCTGTGTCTTTATCAATTAAGTTTCCACCGGTGTTAACAATAAGTCTTGAATTATCAAAAAACAGTCCAAAGAATTTTGCAGGTCTTGTTATCGCTAATAATTTACAAACAGTAAAAGGATAAGCAGATGATCTTCTCCAAGCTGATTCTCCAGGAGATTGATCGCCAAAATTCCATTTTCTATTTAAATTTCTTGTTAAATCGTTTGACACTAATCCTATAGATGCTGGACTTCTTAAAGTTCCGTTTTCATCTACAGGTAGATAATTTAGTAAATTAGTTCTTATGTATCTTGTAATACTTTTCTTTTGAAGCCTATCATACCCAGCGGCAAGATCTTCCCACAACACAGAGTTACCTGCACTGTAAGGAGCTGGTCCGTATTCGGTTTCCCAAGTACTAGGCTTTTCAGAATAGCCAAGCATTTCCCATGGGTGCGTATGAGGTCTATCTGTGTCATACAAGTGATAAAATATTCCTCTCCAGTAGCCTGGTAGGAAATCATTAGTAATATGACTTCTTGAAAATCCGTAGTTCCAAGTAAAGCCATCACTGGCATTGAACGTTTTATTGTTTTGCCAATCAACACCGTTTTTACCTGCCCAACTATAAAAATCTGGTCCTAAAACTGCATCAACTTCTTGTCTAGTATAATCTGTTTTTGTAAAAGCTGAAGGTTTTACATCAGAGAAAGGTAACAAAGATGAATCGTATGCAGTTTTACAGTTATTGTAAATTCTTTTTTCTAATTCTATCAGTAGATCGTCTCTGTAATCTCCATAAGCGATTGTTCTTGACCCGTCGTGTCCTACAATAACAGTTTGACTTGTTCTATAAGTGTTATCAGTGATTGATTCTGGTTTAAACTTTGGATACATTCCAAGTTTAGTTGGCGTAGGTGGAACAAAACTTCCAGTAGTACTTGCATAGTCTTTAATTTTAATAATATCATTTACTGCAATAGTGGCAAGTATGGTTATACTGTCATCTGTTGTACTAAAAGTATAGTCTGTGCCTAGTAACAACTGTACGTCATTCAAGTAAACATACACAGCTCTGTTGCTAGGTGTTGACATAGTGTGTTGAGAATCTATTGCATATTCTACTTCAGATGAATCTAATACAGTGTAAGTTCTTAAAGAAACATTTGGTCCATAACCAACCATGTCTTCATAGTAAAAAGGAAAACTAGAAGATTTAGTTTGTCCTAGTGTATCAATAATTGTGTCAACAAAGTCTGCAACGTCGCCTTCAAAAGTTTTTCCTGTAGATTGTGCTAAAAAATTATCTTTAAATTTTTGATATTCTAAATTTACGTAATCTAAAGATGTGATTGCATTTGCACTCTGATCAATTAAGTTGAATATTCCGGCTGGTAGGGCTCCTGAGTGCTGTAATATAGTTCCACCTTTTGTTCTGACATCTGGCAAATCTCTTAGGTTGCTTGAGCCTGGTGTTGTGCCAACCACGTCATTGTTTTTGACAATAATGTCATTTACGTGATTTAAAATTTCACCAAGAGTAAATTCTCCCAATTGAGTGTTAAGAGGATTTGTACTTAAATTTTCAGGTACTTCATATAAGCCTTTTCCGTTAACTTTTTTAGTTGCTGAATAAGTTTGAATTTTGATTATATCTCCAACTGATAATTCTTTTACAAATTTAACATACTTGTTAACCGTACCACTTGCTAAAGTATAATCAGTAGTTAAATTTTTTCTTATATGATTAACTTCTACTGAAACTTCTAAATCACTTAAATTAGCAGAATTTTTGTAAACATTTATTGGAAATAATAATTTTTCATCTGCTGTAACAACAACTGTGTTTATAACTCTTTGTTTAGATTCTACAGATCTTTCAATCCAGCCGCTTTTTGAATTATGTGTTGTAAGTCCTGTTGTATAATGTAAATGTCCTGCTCCATTACTTTTAGTTAAAAATTCGTCTCCACTTTTGTAAGTAAAGGTTCCGGAAGAAATATCTGATTTAAATACGATATCTCCAACATTGTTTATAGTTTTGTATTTTACTTTAATTCCTAATACAGTATCAGTGACTGCTGTGTCTGATGTTTCATACTCAAAAACTTTTGCTCCACTAAAACTTGTATTTGGATATGTTGTAGTGTTTCCAAAACTAGTATGATTATTATCAAACATATCAAATAACGGTTGCTGATTGACGCCTGTTTTAGTTTGTCCAACTGCCCAAATTTTTGTTGTGCCGTTGTAAAAATAAGTTTTTCCTTGATTGTTTGTGCCTAACTCTACAAATACACATTCACCATCTACAGGTGTTGCGTCATCTTCTTCAGTTAAAGCAATAATTGTTTTTTTACCTGCAAGTATTGTGGAATCGTCTACTGTATGAAAACTAACCTTAAAAATTTTATTTTTTACAAGGTTGTCTGTGTCTGCTGTAAAAAGCACTCTCATACCTTCTGCTAAAGACACACCATCAACGATGTAACCTCCTGTGTTTACAATTTGAGAAAATGCGTCAGTGGTTACTGTGTCAACCAAAGCAACTGATGTTTTTGCTTGTAAACCATGATTGTAAAGTGCAAGTCCAGAATCAAATTCAATTATAGGACGCTTTGCTCTGTCTTCTTCTAATAAGTTTGCTACACCACCATTTGCTATTGCAGTCGTTTCAAGCACAGATTTATGGAACCATCTGTTATATCTTGACCATGCATTTTGATCTAGTGAATCTCTTTTAATTGTAATATAGTCTCGTGTTTCTGGTCTGTAAAATGCAATAGCATAAGGTCTCTGATCGTAAGCTACTGTATCATATAATTCTGTTGTTTCAGTACTGTAAGATTCCGGTGTTATTAATCCTGATATATTTGACAATGTAATTGACTCACCAACTCCTTCAACATAAAATTCGTTACCTGAATAGTTTGTAATATCTGAAACATTACTGCCAAACTTTACTTTCATTCCGTTGCTTAAAACAGTTCCTGAAGTTGTTGTGTATGTTCTTGAACCAATTATATCATTCACTACATCAATTTTTGTAGTTGATGTTACAGTCTTAACATTTATGACTCCATGCATGGCAGTGTGATTACCGCATTGATAAAATAAACTATTTGGTGCGTCTGCTGGTACAACAAATTCAACTGTACCTGAATCTGTGCCGTTGTTTGTTACTCCTGTGCTCCAAATTACAGAAGTTGAACCATCTAAAGCAATTCCTGTTTTAAATGGTTCGGTCATTATGTAAAAAGGATGACCTGGAGCATTTACTTTAAATTTGTAAGTGTTGCCTCTGTATAATTCAATTGTTGGATTATTTGTGTTGCCTTTAATTCCAAATTGGTATGCTCCAGCGGCATTGTTTACAACATCAATTTCTGTTGTTGACCCTGTGCCAACTGAACTTATAGCTATTGCATTAGGACCATCTGGTACCCAATAGTATTCTCTGTAATTAATTAATTTGTCGTAGTCTATTGCTGGATTCCATGCGTAAACTTTTTCTTTGTTTAGTCTATCATGGTTATCTGTAAAGCCGCCATAAAAATTAATTTGGTTGATGTAATCATCATATGTGCCTGTGAACTTTACTTGATCTTCCGGATTTACACTTGAAGTATCTTGATCTGTAAATGTTACCGTAGGTTCTAGTTGATAATTTTTTCTGTCTGTACTAGTGGCAGTAATATATTTGTCTTTTGTTGTGTTTCTAGTGTATGCGTATTCTCTACCAATAAATCCATCTAATCTTTCAAGTTGTCCTGGTTGTATTAATTGATCTATTGTGCTGTTTAAAAATCTTTCGTTAGCATCTGTTCTGTAAAATGCAGGAAGATGAGCTATTGATCTTCTTATTACAGTTCCGTTTTTATCTTTGTAAGTTGCACTGTTGGATGTTGAATTAACTGGTACGTCTGCCATTGCTAGTATCCTGACCCACTACTGCCGGAACTTGACGAAGAACTTCCAGAAGAAGAACTTCCTGAACTATATCCTGTTCCTGATGTTGTAGAGGTCACTGATGATACTGCTGATGTTGATCTAGTGCTTGTTGTAGCTGTTGTGGTTGATGTTACAACTGTGCCAGAAGCTACCAATTGGTTGGCTCCTAATGCATCAATTATAGAAACATCATCAACGGTGGCCCCACTGATAAAAATTTCGTCTGTTGCTCCAGAAATTTGGAATAATGACCCAAAACTCTGACCGCTTTGATTTGGCACAATCACCACAGTTAGCAAATCAGGTGCTAGTTGTTGATGAACGTATGCCGCTAATTCTGTAAAATAAAAAGTATCTCCAAAGTCAAAATTATCCAAAGCAAAAAATTCATTTATAGCTTGGATTGTTCTAGTTTTTATAACTGCATTTGTAACGTTGCTAGATGTATTTTTTACAACTTTAAATGTTGCTTGGAATGAATCATCTGCTTTAGATCCAAAAAGTATTTTGTATTTTACAGCATGATATACAATTTGATCAGATAATCCTTTTAGTGGATTCAAAAATCCGCTATAACTAATTCTTAATTGATCCGATGTAGAAGCTGTTGGTTTTGTTCCGCCTTCTCTTAACCATCCTCTAAATCTTGAATCATAATTCCTTTCTAATAGATATAAATCAACAATGTTACTAACACTAGGATCAATTCTTGTGTCTTGTCCTGCGTTGTGTTTGTATTTGAAATCAATACTTGATCTACCTCTTCTTGCAATATAATCTGTTGTGGTAGTCAATGATATTGCTGTTGAATCATATTTTTTAATAACATCTTCATCGGTAGCATAAAAATAAAACAGTTGTCCGTCTGTGTATGCACCTGGTAATGTTATACTTGTTTCGTTTTCGGCTATTACAAAATTAGATGAAGCATACGGTTTGAATCTTTGTATATTGTTGTAACTTGTATATTTTTCAAAGAATACAAATTTTGTTGATACACTAGTATCTGGCTCAACAATTATATCAAAAAGTTCAGGATTGTCAACAACTCCGTCATCGTCATCATCGAGGAATCCAACTTGTACTTTTCTGTTGTCCTGGTATCCGTCAGCTTCTTCAACAGTGTCTACAACTTGCCATGGTAATTGATAACCAACACCTAATCCTGTTGAAACTATTGTGTTGTTTTTTAAAATTGTTACTGTGTCTTTAACTGATTTTCCTGTGGTATAATCGTAAATTTTTTCTGTTTTATCAAAATGAAATTTGTTTTGACTTTCTGATTCAAAAATATAAGCTAATGATCTGTATGCTACCGTGTATGTGTTTCCGTCATTTGTAAACTTAAAGAACCAACTTGCATCTGAATTAGTAGACGCAGTACTTCCAGCATTACTCAATGAAAAAGTTGTATCTGTACTTAAATTTGCTGAGGAAATTACAACCCATTCGCCTAAATCTACGTTGTATCTTAAACCAAAAGTTTCGTAAGAATTAATTCTATCTATCAAATCAGTTTTTAGAGTTGCTGTAAAGGTTGTAGCAAATACAGGAAAAATTGCGTTCAATACTGCATTGGCAGGTATTACATTATTAAGTGTAATTGGTCCTATTCCTGATTCTAAATTTCCTACACCAGAGTTTGCTCCGTCACCTGTGACTGCACTAACTTTTGCCCATGATCTATCTTCTGCATCAGTGGAGTTTGCAGTGACTAATTTGCCATTTAAAAATTCTCTAGTATCTGGCGAAGTAAATTTTATTAATGCGCCTACAGTAGCATACTTTAAATTTGAGGTTGCATATTCTCCAACAGACAAAGGACCGCCTGCATTAAAGTAACCTGTATTAGTATTAGTGCCTGTAGTAGTTGATACCCAACTTGCACTTAAAGTGCTTAAAGGTTTTGTACCATAATTTTTGTAAAAAAATTGTCTTGATGATGCTTGTTTTAATTTTCCTTCAACATTATTATTAATTGTGTTTAATATTTCATTTTGATTTGCAAAAGTAAAAGTAAAACTTGGCATAGTATCTTCTCTGTAAAGAATTCCGTCATCTGCAAAAGTGTTTACATTTGAATATGCTCCTGTAGGATCAATAATTTCTTTAGCTCTTGATATACCTGAAGCTGTTCTATTTGTTGCTTTTGCTTTAACAATGTCTTGAGATGCTGATAAAGGCACAACATTGTAATCTTCTGCTGTAATCATTCTGTTTTGAGAATAATAAACTTGTGGCGCTTTTTCTTTTATTGAATCTGAACTTTCTGTTGCAGATGCGTTGTAAATTGATTGTTGTAATGATGCTGTAACTGTAAGTGTTTGTCCGCCACCATTTTTATCTGTGTAGCCTAAGCTAAAAGTAATGTTGCTAATATCTGTAGGTTGTACTGAGAATGTTGCGTTGTCTGAAACTCTGTAATATGTTTTAAATCTACCTGAAGGAAGATTTGAAAAATTGCCATCTCCAAACACAAGATCAACCGCATCATTGTTTTTTGTAATAACGTTGTAGATGTTTCTTTGATCTTTTGCTAAAGAATTATAAATTGCATTGTTTCCAACTGTGGTTGCAACTTTGTCCCATAAATTTTGCACTTGGCCAAAATCATCTAAACCATAAAGCCAAACATCTGTATTGTTTATGTTGTTTACATTTAATGGTTGAATAAAATTTGTAGTTGGTGTATCAATGTTGAATTCTACATTTTGTAAAGCTCCTTGTTTGAACAAACTAAAAAATCCTGTATTGTTAGATGAATCACCTGCGCCATCTGTTCTGTATACGTATGTAAATCCACCACCTGGTATTGGAGTTTTTTCATAAATGGATTCTGATGCTTCAATTGTGCTTGGCACTATTTCAAATGCTCTATCAACTCCACTAACAGATCTTCTAAAACTAAAAACTGGTAGATCTGTGTTGTTAGAATTTGTTGTGTAAATTTCAGTTTTAATTCCGCCAATAGTGCCTGACTCTTGTGGTTTGCCAAATCTTTGACCTGAAACATTCACAGCGTTTAAAATATTAATAAACTGTTCTCTGTAATTTGAGTTAGTAGGATCATTCCAAACAACTGTAACGTTGCCTAAATTTGTTCCAGCTGAGTCAGATATGTTTTCAGTTGTTGACACTGAGGAATATTTTAATAATCCGGTTGCCGCTAAATTTCTTTTGGCATTATAATTAATTAATCTTGCTAATCTTAAAACCGAATTTCTTCTTTCTGCTGTTTCTAAAAAATTTTCTCTGGCATTTAAATCTACTCTAAATGAAAGTGATTGTGATATGTATGCAATCAAATCTAGTAAGGCAACGTATTCAGATGATTCAATATAGTCGTTGAAATCATCAGGATAGTTCTCTCTTAGATATGCTACCATTGTTCTACGAATGGTTTCAAAATCGTATGATTTAAAATCTGCTTGTTGGAAAGAGGTGTAAATTTTACGCCAATCCTCAGCAACTAGTAATCTGTTCTGTCTATCTGTTGTGGCCATACTGTTTGTATGAATATTTATTGATTATATAAAGTGCGTATATTAAGATAGACGGAGAGTGCTATCTTCATCAAAACTAAAAGTGAGCTTTTCTACAACATTGTAGGGCACAAAACGTATAGTGGCCTGCACAGCAATACCGTGCTCAAACTCGCTTACTATGATTTCTTCTGTTTGTAGGCGTGGATCTGCGTTTAAATTTGCAGTAATATCATCTGCAACAGCTTGTTTTACATCATCTGTCAATGGTTCAAACAATACATCATATATTATTGTACCAAATTCTGGATTTTCTACTCTTTCACCTTTTCTCACACTTAATCTGTTTATTAAATCCTGCTTAATCAAAGCAAAATCATACAGTTTGTAGTTGTTGTTATCAGCTCTAGAACTAAATCCTTTGAATATTGATTGTCCTTGTAGATATGTTTTATTTTCTGCCATTTTTAAAATCCAAATACTTTTCCTATGCTTCTAGCAACTTTACCAACAGTGCTAACAGCTCGTGCAACTGTACTTACCGCCTCTGCTGTCTGTACTACTGAGGTAACTTTTCCTCCAACTACATTTTTATATGTACTTGTAACTTTAGTCAAATTGTTTAGTGTGTTTGCTGGTCCTGTTATTCCTTGTATCGTTCCGCCAATATTTGTTCCTGTTCCATCAGATAATAATGTGCCAATTGTGTTTACTGTAGATGAAACTTTATTTAATGTTCCTGTAACTTTATTTGTGTTTGGAATATTTACAATTTTGTTTGTTCCTTCGGTGTACAACACACCTGATTCGTTGATCAATACGTTTTTTAAATTTGCACCACCTGTGTTGACAGCTGAAGTAAGTTGTTGATATGTTTCTGATACTGCTTCTGGTAGTGCAGTATATCCTAACACACCACTTGTCAAATAATTTACATCTACACTATAATTTGCACTATATGAGTTGTTAAAATTACTTAATGCATTTTCAAAAGTTTTGGTTGGATTTTTTGCAAAGTCTGTAAGTAAGTCTGATCTGTATTGAGCCCATTTAATGGAAGCAAGATCACTATTTCTATTTGCACTTTCTACAAATCCTACTGTGCCTGGACTATTGGTTGTTCCGCCAACAGATCCAAAAGCTGGATTACGATCCTGATGTCCCCAAAACGGTTCGTGTGTTGGTACTCTCATACCTGACATACCCGGCAATCCTCTGTCTACTTCATATATTGATCCTACGGATCTCAATGATACATCAGGATAAGATGTTAAAGCTGTACCTGTGCCTGATCCATCTGGATCTAAAAAACTTGTTCTTGTTAAAGTTGGCACTAGGTTTCCTATTGTGCCAAAACTATTAAAGTGTACTTGACCTCCTATTAGGTCTACTCTACCCATACCTTGTTGAATATTTCTTAAACCAGCGTCTGCTATTATCTGTGAAGATGCTTTTGTATAAACGTTTCTGCCTTCTATTCTAACATCGTCTGAAGCCAAAGCATTTATTCTTGATCCATCAAGACTCACTCCGCCGGTTGATTCGTTTGCTTTAATTTTTATATTTTTGTTTGCGTACATATTAATATTTCCTTCTGCATGGAAATTAATATCTGCTCCTGATCTTAAATTGTATCCTGTCTGTGCATAAACATCTACAAGTCCGTTGTTAGAAAATTCCATCCAGACTGTTCCTTCGGAATTGGCCAAATACATAACCCCTGCTGAGTCGTGCATTACCAATTGATGACCAGAACTTGTTCTTAATCGTACTAGATGATTATCTCCGTTTTCATCGCCATCATCCATTACAAAAGTATGTCCTGTTTTTCTTGTTGTATTTTTGTTTTGTAATCGATCATTAGGTCCAAGTTTGTCTTTTTTAGCAACTCTTTTGTCTATAGGACCCGGAGTACTGATGCCAAACACATTACTTGGCGTTTCTCTTCTGCTAGAAGAGGTTGTTGTTCCACGCACATTATCTTGTACCAACCCTTGATCTCTCAATGTTTTGGCAAAAGGGTGTATAGGTTTTTTAAGTTTGTCAAATCCTTTTAATGAAGCATTTGCATAAAATTGTCTATTAACTTCTCCTGCGGGTAACTTATCTGCTCCATACAACTCTTGATTAGTTTGGCCAAAGTCGTTAGTGTCTTCAGCACTAGTATCTGCACTTGCAATACCTGGCGTCATGTTGTTAATAAACGGTTGTTGTACACAGGCTATCCAATAACCTAAACTAATTTTGCCTTCTGCAAAAATTACTAGCACACGAGAATCTATATCAGGTGGTACCATCCACATACCATAAGAGTGCTGTGAATCTTTATAACTTGCTGTGGAGGAGCTATTTGTTGCTTCAGGGCTTTTTGCCCCATAGAAAGGCGGAGCATATTCAACGCTGATTAATTCGCTTTCACTGATACTGCTGGTTCCTGCTAATGCTGGAATAACAACCTTCAATCTTCCCATACGTGTTGGATCAACATTGTCTTTGACAACAGCCACATATGGACCAGAGTCTAATGTTGTATAAGATGACTCTCCTGTTAATTTCTTTGTGCTTTGGTGTCCACTTACGTTTAACATTATGCGACGTTGTCCTCTATTGGTGGTGGTAATTGACTAGCTGTTTTAAGTTCTTTTAATTCTTGTTTTACTGCTTTTGAACTTCCTTTTTGATTATTGAATCTTGTCATTTCTAAATTTTGCGTAAATTGTCCAGTTTCCATAACGCTTACTACTCTGTTAACTCTATATATTCCTGTAAACTGTGGGGTATCACCTTTGGTGAACTCATAAAGTCCTGTGCCTTCATCAAAGTCTGTTGGAAATTTAAAATCTAATGATACAACTGGTTCTGCATTGTCAAAATTAAAACAACCTTTTTCTGTATCAAATTCAAAACCTTTTACTCCACCTACTTGAATTTTTTTATCATAACTGCCTCCAAATCCAGGATCAGTCATTGGTAGTGCAAAATCTTGCCCTAAAAATGCAGGGTCTCCCATAATTTTCATGTCTACATTAACCATGTCTCCTTTTGGATTAGTAAGATAATCGTAAAACTGTTGTGCCTGTAATCCAACTTCTAAGCCAACTTGTTCAGGATCTTCTCCTTTGGATGTTGTAACATTTTGTTTCAGTGGCAGTCCAGGCTCTGGATAGGTTCTTTTGCCAAAATATTGTATTACTTTTTTAAATAAACTTGGACTTAGATCATTATTTCCTTGTGCTGATCCTCCATCAATTAATTTTGATTGATAATAACTTGCATTGTATTCTACATTTAAATCCAATATGTCAAGATTTTCTCCTGTGTAAATGTAATTGTACTTTTTTTTTACATATTGATTCCAAGTGTCATATCCGCCCATGCCTGCTCTCGCAAAGTTTCCAACATGAATTTTATACGGCTGGACATGATAGTGAATTGTTCTTTTGTGTGATTTTAAAGTTCTATCAAACTCTTTTTCAACTTTTACTGTTGTAATAATTTTAAACCAAGGCACCCATGGCGTTGGAGCTGATCCATCTGCTTCGTCGTATGCCGTAGATGCTTGAACTTGATTCCAATAAATATCACAAATTTTATCAATCTCACTGTATTGCGGAAATTGTTTTACAAAATCTTCCAATATTTTAGCAATCGATGTACCTTTTCTAAAAGTCATAGAATGTAGATCTTTGTTTCCAAAAAATCCAGTTGATTTAAATTTGTTTGAATAGTCTCCAGTTCCAGCTTGAATACTTGTTGAACCTGTGTCACCTATATCTGGATCTGCAGTAATTTTGTATACGTCTTCATATTCTCTAACACCTCTCTTAACTTCACTTTTCATGATTGTGTTTAAAGTATTTTGAAAATCATTTAGATAACTTCTTAGATCGTTGCCTCGTCCTGACATTTTTCCTTGCCCTCTAGTGTATAAAAAAGTGTTAACCATTGCAAATTCTGTCCATGGTTGTGCTGTTAATGTGTAAGTAGTACCGCCTGCATTCATTTGTAAACTAGATTGAGTCAATCTTATAGGCAAAAATCTTTTTTGCACAGCGTCAAGCACAGGATCTCCTTTAGAGTCGTATCCTTTAAATTCTATTGTAAGTAAGAAAGGTGCATCTGTGTGGTCAAGGTAACCTCCGTTGAATGCGGCCGCTCTTATTTTTTCCCAAAAAGTAATGCCGTTGGGTTCACTCATTGTCATTTCTATCTTGGTATAATTCATTAATTTTCTATCTGCGTTAGGCCTTGGATAGCTGTCAATTTCTACTCTTTCAAAATAAATGTCTCTGTTTTTTTTAAGAGTTTTATTGTATTGTTCTGCTGTGGCTCCTACTTCTCTTTTTATTTTTAGAGTTCTAGCAAAATCATCTGATCCTTCAGCTTCAAACTTTTTACCATACCCTGTGCCAAATTGTATGTTTGAATTGGCAAATTCTTCAGCATCGCCTATACCTCCTGTTCTAGCGATAATATCGTGTGCAGGATCTTTTAAAATGCTTTTTGGATTATCAAGTTGTGTTCTACTTAAACCTGAAAGCGTAAGAACATAGTTGTAGGTTGCAAATTTATGCAGTCTGTTTGCATCAACAAATCTATCTACGTCAGTTTTTAATTCTTGGCTTATTGTTTTTTCAGTGAACGCTTCTTTCACTGTGCCTGTATCGCCTGGTTGGTATGCCATTTTAAATTCCTAAGTCTGTTTTCAAATTACTTAATTTTGGAATTTGAATTGTGACTCCCGGGGCAAAATCGTATATTGGATCTTCTATTTGATTGGGGTTTCTTTGTGCAAACACCCACCAAAGTCTCGGTGAGCCGTATAAATCGTATGCCAATAGGTCAGGCCTGTAAGCATATATTTGATCAATTGTATATGTTGTATCATCTTGATCGGCTGTAATTGCTCTCGGCACTAAAAAGTCAAGACTGATTGCATTTTCTTCTGTGTTAAAATAAGGTGATGTGTTTGAATACTGAGCCATTAAATGAACCCTACTCCTTCTTGGTTTCCTTTAGAACCAAAATTACTTAGATTGCCATTAACAAAATCTCTCATTGAAAAGTTTTTTACAGTGTCTCTTGAATAGACTGGTTGTAGTTGCACTGTTATTGTTGAAAGGCTAGGTGCCCATGTTTCCGGAATGGCACTTGTTGATTGTGCAGTTATAAAACCATCATCGGGTGTTTGTTGATTTGAAGGATTACGTATTTGTGGTCCTTGTGATGTTGCAATGTAATCTACATCAGATCTTAATTCACAAGTAAAGTTTGTTACAATTACAGGTACATTTTTAAAAACATGATTTCCGTATCCATTTAATTTTAAAATTGGTGGTGGATTTCCTCTTGTTGCATCTGCTCCACCAAAAAACATTTTTGTTACTGCTCTTAAGAAATGAATTGTACCTACCCAGTATGCCGCATCTGTTTGGTTCTGTACAGGAAATTCTCCCACAATGGTCATGTTTGCTGGTTCAGAATTTTGATATGCATAGTAAGGATAGTTTGCATGAGTTGTTGCTAGTTGTGAATAATTGGCTTGGTGCTGTATAATGACTGATGGTGTAATTGGAAAAATTACTCCGCCTGCTCCTGTCAAAGCATTTAATAACTTGTAATTTACACCGGTTGTTGTTTTGTTATTATCTGCAAAAAACATTTCTCTTAAATTACTGTTAGTTGGTAAAGTAAGTTTTACACGCCAGTCTGTGTTGCCGCTACGAGTATTCCAACGTGCTGTTGCTCTTTGATCCCCTATTAGACCCTCACCTCCTCTTTTTAAACCTGCACCAAAAAGTCTGCCCAATGTTCTGTTAAAAACGTTAGAGGCGGCTCGCCCTATAGACTTGCCTAAAGTGTTCTGGTTATTGTTTTCAAAAGGTTGTGTACTCATAAAAAATATAGTATAATAAACAATATTTATAGGCACAATAATAGGCGCATTTAATTCCCCATACGGCACAGTTTAGAGTACATTTCAACAGACCTGTTTGTGGTCATCTTAATTAACATAGAAAGAGAATTATGAAAAGAGTAAATTATTTAAACAACCGTGATTTGATGGCTGAAATACACAAGAGCAAAAATACCTATTGTTCTTATGTTGATCCTGAAGACGCACACTATGACGTCATAGTGCCTGACGTAAAAAAAATAAATGCGGCCACTGTTGCAAAAGCCAGAAAAGCACGTGCCAAAAGAATGACACAAATAGCATGGGAAAAAGCCAAAGCTGAAGCTGGAAAAAGAAACAAGTTAAAAATGGCAGACTTTGAAGTGTCTCCTAGGAAGATCGAAAAAACAGATTTAGTTTTTCGTGTAATGTCCTTTGATCATATACCCAAAGATAGCACACGAAAAAACAATCCTAAAACTGTTGCTGATCATCATACAAAATGTAACTTTCCTCCATTCCAACATTATCGTTTAGATAAAAAAGCAAAAGTTAAACTTGTAGGCAAGTCACATTGGGTTGGTGGTTTGAGTAACGGATACTTTGATAATAAACATGGAACAATTACAGAAAAACTAGCCAAGATGTATATGAAACTTTGTGAAAGATATGGAACACGTTCAAACTGGAGAGGTTATACCTACAATGACGAAATGCAATCACAAGCACTAATGCAGTTAAGTCAAATAGGTTTACAGTTTGATGAATCAAAATCTGAAAATCCGTTTGCTTATTACACAGCGGCTATAACAAATTCATTTACTAGAATATTAAACATTGAAAAGAAAAATCAAAATATTAGAGATGATATTATGGAACAAAATAACATGATGCCAAGTATGACTAGGCAGATGAGCGAACAGATTGCAAGACAAAATAAACAAATAAAAGAATCACAGTCTACAGTAAAAGTAGCAACAAAGACATCAATGGCGCTATTCAACAAACACTATAAAAAAACTGGAAAAATGGATTATTCTATTTTAAAATACAAAGACACACCAACAGAAAAGCTTCAAGAGATACAAAGAAAAATACAAGAGGAACATAAAAAATAATGGCAATGTTTAAAAAGGTTGCTTGTTTTACTGACATTCACTTTGGAATGAAAGGCAATTCAAGAGTACACAATGACGATTGCGAAGCTTTTGTTCATTGGTTCATAGAACAAGCTAAAGCTCAAGGTTGCGAAACTTGTATATTCTTAGGCGACTGGCACCACCATAGATCATCTACAAACGTATCTACAATGAACTACACAGTTTCCAATATGGAAAGACTATCCGCCGCATTTGAAAAAGTTTACGTCATTATGGGTAATCACGATTTATTTTACAGAGACAAAAGAGAAATAAACAGTATGGAGTTTATAAGAAATATTCCAAACATAAAAATAGTAAATGAGTGGATTGAAGAAGAAGATGTTGCAATTATTCCATGGGTTGTGCAAGATGAATGGAAACGTATTCCCCAACTAAAACAAAAGTATATTTTTGGACACTTTGAATTGCCGTACTTTAAGATGAACGCTATGGTAGATATGCCAGATGTAGGTGGCATAAAAGCAGAACATTTTGTAAATCAACAATATGTGTTTACAGGACACTTTCACAAAAGACAAGTAAGAAACAATATTGTGTATATGGGCAACGCTTTTCCACACAACTATGCAGATGCTGGTGATGACGAACGAGGCATGATGATATTAGAACACGGCGGTACACCAAAATATATCAATTATCCTAATATGCCTAGATATAGAAATTACAAAATAAGTCAACTGTTAGCTGACCCAGAAGGTCTTTTAAAAGAAAAAATGTATGTGAGAGTAACGTTAGACATTAAGATTTCATACGAAGAAGCTAATTTTATTAGAGAAACATTTATAGACAAATACAAACTACGAGAACTACAACTTATTCCTGAACAGGTTGATCAAGCACAACAAACAACAGCCACTATCGAAAAGTTTGATTCAGTAGATCAAATTGTTGTAAAACAATTAGAAAGCGTAGATTCTCAAACATACGACAAAAAAATATTAATGGCAATTTATAGCAATTTAGATGTTAACAGTTAAAACACTTACAGTTAAAAACTTCTTGTCTGTGGGCAATCAAGCACAGGCAATAAATTTTGAAGGCAAAAATCTTGTTTTAGTTTTAGGAGAAAACATGGACTTGGGTGGTGATGATGCTGGTGCAAGAAATGGTACAGGCAAAACTACAATAATAAATGCCATCAGTTATGCGTTTTTTGGCGATGCACTAACACAAATTAGAAAAGATAATCTTGTAAACAAAACTAACAACAAAGATATGGTTGTTGGTATTACGTTTGAAAAAAACAATATCACTTACACAATTGAAAGAGGAAGAAAACCTGCTAAATTAAGATTCTTTATCAATGACGTTGAGCAAGAGAGCAACGAAGCACAGGGAGAAAACAGAGAAACACAGGCCGAAATAAACAAGTTGATTGGCATGAGCCATGCAATGTTTAAAAACATAATTGCATTGAACACATATACACAACCATTTTTAGCAACCAAACAAGCTGAACAGAGAGAAATTATTGAACAGCTATTAGGAATAACCATATTAAGTGAAAAGGCAAATCTTTTAAAAGATCAGATGCGTGGCACTAAAGATGAATTAATGAGTGAGAAATATAGACTAGACAGCTTAAAACAAAGTAATGAAAAAATTGAAGAATCTATAAAAACAATAAAATTAAGAAGTAGTGCTTGGCAAACACAAAAAAACAAAGACGTTCTCAGCTTTAAAGAAGCCATAGAAGAATTGCAAAAAGTAGACATAAACAAAGAACTTAATTCACATAAAAAATTACAAAAACACAACGAAGACGTAAAAGCACTTGCAAGTTTAGAAAAAGAAAAAGCATATCACGAAGACTCATTGACTAAAGCAGAATCAACAGTTGATAAAACAGTAAAAGACTTAGAATATGCAGAGCAGGCCAAATGTCCTACGTGTGAACAAGAACTGCATGACGACAAACACGAACATCTACAAGACAAACTAAAAACAATGTTAAATGAAAGTAGAGAGTACAGCAATAAACTAAAAAGTGATCTTGTAAAAATACAACAGAACATTGATAGCATTGGTGATTTAGGCAATATACCAGATACTTACTATGACACTTTAGACGAGGCTTACAATCACAAAGGATCTCTTGCTGATTTAAAAAGACAGCTGGAACAAACACAAACCAAAGAAGATCCTTATGCAGAACAAATTGACGAACTAACAAAGAGTGCAGTACAAAAAGTAGACTATGTTAAAGCTAATGAGCTAGAAGATTTATACAGACACCAGGAATTCTTGTATAAACTTTTGACTGCAAAAGATAGTTTCTTGAGAACAAAAATTATAGAGCAAAACTTAACATACTTGAATCAAAGATTAGCAAATTATTTGAGCAAAGTAAAACTGCCACACACTGTTGTGTTCCAACCAGATCTTACTGTGCAAATTGAAGAGTTGGGTAGAGAATTAGATTTTGACAATTTAAGTAGAGGTGAAAGAAATAGATTAATTTTAAGTCTAAGTTGGGCATTCCGAGATGTTTGGGAAGGACTATATCAACAAATAAACTTGTTGTTCATTGATGAATTAATAGATGCTGGTATGGATGCATCTGGCGTAGAAAGTTCTATGGCAGTGTTAAAAGACATGGCAAGAACACAAAACAAAAATATATTCCTAATATCTCACAAAGACGAATTGGTAAGCAGAGTCAATTCTGTTTTAAAAGTTATTAAAGAAAATGGCTTTACAAACTATGCCAATGACGTTGAGATTATAATTTAGTAACCAAATGTGCTATACCAACAGGCACGCCATCTTGTTTTCCAACATTAATAAAGTTTGTTTCTTCTAAGTTATATTCTTTACAAACTTCTTCATATTGTTTTTTATAGGTATTCCAAACATAATCTCTATCTAAATTTTGCATTATGTAACTGCCGGCTGATATCAAAGCATCGTTATATTTTCCTTTTGCATTATACAATGCAATAGAATCAACAGATTTTTGTTTTGAATATCTTAATCCTATCCTATTCCAACTTCCAATTATTTTTGAAATACTCATTCCTATGCTTTTGATATTAGGATGATCAAAATTTAATTCAATATCTCTAGCAACAGGTAACCAAGCACAATCTAAATGAATATCAATATTTTTATTTTTACATTCTTCTAATATTTCATTCCATTGTGGTCTATGTCCGTACTTCCAATTAGGCACTGATGTAATCAAAGGCACGTTTGGTTCTAAACTGCCAACCTGTGTGGGTTGTTTACCCATAACAGAATAGTATGCATAATCTTCAGGCAATACTTGAATATTCCATTTGTATTTTAAACAGAGATTCTCAATGAATTGTGTACATCCAATTATAATGTCTTTGTTTTTAAATTTTTCTATACCTTGTAATTTGTTGATTTTTGTATCTAGAAACCATTTGTCAGCCTGCTCAATAAATTGTTGTCTGCCGGGCACTATTTGTTTCTTAGCAAAAAAATCATCTTTCAATGCTCTGGTTTTTTTGTCTGTTAATAGGTGTAAAATTTTACTAGGTGCGTTTTCCATATCTTACATAAACACTTTTCCTAACATTTGAAGACTTCATTTCAAATGCAGTGCCGTGATATCCGGTTTTGTTGTTGAGTAGTGAATAGCCATTGTTTTCTACATATTTAAATTGACAAAAAGATTCAGTGCTATTCTTTGATTTGAACAAGGCCGTTCCAGGAATGCTACTGTCAGTGTTTATATAAATCTGCATTGACAAAGCCAAGCGTGAATCATCTGTATGCGGCGTTAAGTTATATCCTTTACTGTCAAACCAAATGTCAGTGGTTTGTGGTACTAATTCCATTTTATATTTTTCTTCAAATACATTTTTAATTTTTGATGACTTAAAAATTAAATTTAATGCTTTAGATATGTCTTCTTGATAGTCGACTCTCACTCGATTAAAAGTTTCTTGTCCTTCTAATTTTTTTACCAAACAATTAGTAGGTTCTAACTTTTTTAATCTTTCTAGAAGGTTTTCTGGTAGAATATCTTGAAAACTTTGGTAATAACATCCATGTTTTTGTATTACCAGCGATTTTTCTATTGACTGAACCAGAAATTTAATGCTATCATTGATCATACGTTAATTAATTATCGTACGACAACAAAAGGAAAAAATATGTCACAAACACATGAATCAATAATGACAGCAATTCAAACATACTCAGAAGAAAATTCTAAGTTTGTGGAAAAAGGCGTAAAGGCATCTGCAACAAGAGCCAGAAAAGCACTTGCTGAATTATCTAAGTTAATTAAATCAAGAAGAAAAGAAATTCAAGAAACTAAAAACGCACAAAAAGCCGCGTAATAATTATTGAATTGCAATTCACAAAAGCCTTCAGCTTAACGGTTGGGGGCTTTTTCTTTTAGGATTCCTTTGCCATGGACTCTCACTCTTATGTGTCCGTTGTAGTAGTGATCAGATTCTAACACTTTTCGTGCAAACTGTTCTCTGGCTTCTACGTAAGATAGTTCTGCTTTGCTGTGGCAATAGAACAATATTTCTCTTTTAAATTTGTCAGCACCATATAAATCAATGTCCTTTTGCAATGCGTCACTGCTACCGTAGTATTGTTTCCAACCGCTGTCTACAGCGCCGCGAATTCTTTTGCGTATTTTTTTTCCGTTTTTTTGCGTGTGCATTTTATATCGCGTGGTTTTGAATTTGGCTAATTTCTTGCCTATGTATTTGCGTTGGTTCTCTAGGCAGGTTATTTCGTACACAAAACCCACACAGTCCGCAGGTAATTCAGCTATTGGATTGTTTTGGTAAAACCATGTCATAGTGGTATTTAAAGTCAAAAAGATTGACCCCAAAAGTATTCCATGTTATATACTAGTGTTGGGCAACAGCATCCAACCACCAGGCAAACAAATTTCTCAATAGGCAAAAATAGCATCAATGTAGTGAGCACAGAATTGCACTCGATAAGAGGATAGGTGAATCTGTAGATGCAAATGCAAAAATGATGAGGCTCTTAGAAAAAGACAAACCTCAGGTTTACCAAAAACTATTATACAAGGATTTGGTAGGCTCGCGTTGTAATGAATGAGCAAACGGGTACAGCACAACCGCCCGACGCAAGTAGCGATGTATAGTGACTGTGAACTCACCACAGAGCTCAAGTCGGTTCGGCTAGAAATAGCCGAATTGTGACTGCTCATCTACCACAGGAGACGCAACAAAGGAAACGAGCACAGCGAAGTTTCAGATGTGCTCATGCACATCTCTTCAACTCAATAACTATTAAGCAATGCAATTACTTTTTGATCACAGTTTTGGCAAACAGGAAAGACAGGACCTTGTTGTGTGTAAACCTTTTGCAATTCCCGAAAGTTTCGAAGAAGCAGAAATGCTGGACACTGGCTGGTTGGCACTGGATAATCCTGTGCATTTTGAAGGCAGACTGCAGGAATGTTTTTATCAAAGCCGTAGTACACGTATCAATCTATCACAGTACAGACCGTCCAAACGTACGGCGCAATGGCGTGGCCGTACTATACAGATGATGGAAATTGTTCCAGACACAGACAACATTGAGATGACTGGCCTGAGACGTGTGTACAACAGCTATATCAAACGTACCGGATTCAGAGATCTCTATGATCCGTTTGGACACATATCAGACCGAGACAGTTTTTTATTGTACTACGTGGGCAACGTCACCAACATGGTTGGCTTTTCCAAAATTAAACGCTATTGGTTCCAAGAAGAACTGCTGAACTTCAACAACAGAAAAGAACTAAAAAGATTAAATCCAGATCAGTGTGTAGCAGTAGAGAGTGTGCTTCATGCCAACACAGTGCCCATCAGTCAAGTCACTGTGGACATGGAAGCCAGCTGGTGCAAGAGACGTGGAGTATCAGATTTGTATCTGGGCAGTGGTTATGAAAAAAGCAGTGCATACAAAAGTCAGTACAGAGGATTCCAATGGTGGACAGGCACGGAGTGGAGCAAAGACAAAGAAAAATATGTGAGGTTGTGTCAACGTGACAGCCGGATTAAGAAGATTGAGGATCTCTCGAAGTTACCACGTGGTCAAAATACTGTTTAGTCCAATTTTTGTAGTATCCAGTTCGTTTCAAAGCACTACTGGCCTTGTTTAATTTTGAAAGTCTTTGAGCCAAAAACAAAATGTATTGCCCGTTGTTAAGTTTAACTGACTGTACTTGTTCTTTTATTTGAGGATGATCTTCTAGTACCACAATATCGCTTTTACGAAATTGCTTGTTTAATGTGATTGCTGTGCTTTGAGTTTGTTTGACCGTTAAATCATCTGCAGGCAGTATCATTACCAACACATCATTGTTGTCAAAATCAAATTTGCTTATTTCTAAATAAATGTTTACTTCAGGAAAAGCTGTGTTGATTTCCATAAACTTTATTTTGTCTTGCATTCGAGCCTGTCTAGCATAAGGACATGGTGGCATATCCGCAAATGCAGGGTGTGGCACTTCTACAAATTTACGTAACCAATTTTTTATAAACTGTGTGGGTTTATTCTTCTTCTTTGATTTCAGGTTCTGGCTCTTTGACTGTTTCATTGTTTGCTTTTTCTTTCCTTTGAAATTCATCTAATTCCAATGTTAGGCTTTTTATTTCATCTTCTTGTTGACGTATTTTTTTACCACAATGAGACACATCATCAGTTGCATTTTCTAACTGTATCAATATCTGTTTTATTCGAGACTCTTTTGCACTTATCTTTTTTTGCAATTCTTCTTTGTCGTCTGTAAGTTCTTGAATAGTCTTTTTAAATTCTCGTGCGAGATCTTTGTTTGACATAAGTGAGTGTAATTATCCTAAAATTTTGAGTTCATTAAAGTATATGTTAATGATTATAGCACATTTAAAAGAAATCTCTACCTGATTTTTTGGTAGTTTCCAAGTTGTCCTTGACTATGTTAGCAACTATTTTGCGTTCATCTAGGCTCATATTGAGAGATTCTTGGTAAGTTACTCCGCCTCGCATATACCAACATATTTTAAGTAATTCATGTTTGAGATTTTTTATGTCTGATTCTAAATCTTTTAAAAATTTGATTATTTCAGAATCCGAGAGTGCCAAAAGTCTTATACGAAAAAATTTGAGTTATCAAACGTCAACGGTGTTTCAAATGTCACCGGCGCTCCTTTTTTAATCTGTTCATCAGTAGCTTTAAGTTTGATCGGTTTTACCTGTGCTTGGTTCCTTAATACAAGCATTTTGTCTTGAAAAGAATTTACAGTTTTTGAATCTGCATTTTCTAAAAATTCTTTAATTTGATTTTGATCGTCTACCACCTGTCCTTCTGGAGTGATAATTTTTGCAAAACTTGTTGACAATATTTCAAAATTTAATTCAGTCAACACCTTGTGTGCTTCTGCAAATTTTTGACTCTTTTGTTCATCTGTCATTTGTGATTGTCCAACTGCGGCAACCATTTTTTGTTGTTCAAAAGTTTTAACCTGTGCATCAGTAACTTCTTTGTAGGTTAAAGGTTTTACAAACACTTCAAATCCAGCGTCTGTTTTAAATGACTCTTTTAATTCAAAATTTCTTATACTATCAAGTAGAGCAGGTAGGTTAACAGTATGACCCATCTGCTCGTTGACCACAGGCACCGTCGCGTTTATGTCCATGGTTTCTCCGTAAGTAGCAATTCTAATCCCTAACAAAACAGTATCCAAATCATAGTTGGCTAATTGCCATGGATCTAGTATATTAGGACAACAACTCTTAATCACATCCACAGTAGCTTGACCGTTGATCATAGCATCTGGTGTTTTAAATGCCATCTCGTCTTTTGCAGTCATCGGCATAACAGGTATTTCACCTGTTTCTGTGGTTTGATAGGATACAGCAGTATAGTATTTGCCTTTGGAGGGCAAAGTAATGTATATTGCAGGTTGCCTGTAATACTTGTTTAGTGGGTTAGTGTTTTCTACCATAATTTACGTTCTATAAATATAACATAGATATGAGAACGTGTCTATATTTATATACGCAGAAAATGGCCTAAAAAATGGATGAACAACAACTACTAGAAGAGCTGAATAAGATACTGGGTAGAAACAGTAAAGAACTCAGTGCTTTAATCAAAGAGCTTAAAACACGTGTAGGACGTGGTGAATCTAATGCAGATCTAACAAAAGCATTGGTAAAGTTAAAAGGCAATACTAACCAACTTTCTAAAGAAAACAAAGATTTAGTCCAAGAATTAGAAAAATTAGAAAAGCAAGTAGTAGCAACAGACAAAGCATTTAAAAAAGTTGGTACCACAATTGGAGATGTTGGTGGCACACTTTTTAAATTAGGAGATGCTGGTCAAAAAGGTGCAGAACAGATTGGTTTCTATACCGGTGCTCTAAAAAACTTTCCAGTCCTTGGTGCCGCGGTTGATGAGCTTGGTAAAAGTTTAGACTTTAATATTAACAACTTTAGAGCCCTAGCATCAATTGGTGCTGACTTTAATCAAAGTTTAGTTGGCTTAAGATTAGCGGCCAGAGACTCTAGGCTACCGTTATTAGAATTTACAGATTTTATTGCTGGCAACAATCAGGTGTTGGCAGGATTATTTGGTTCGGCTACGTCAGGAGCCATCGAAGTAGGAAGATTGGCCGCAAATGTGAGAGATGAATTAATACCGCAATTTGCTGGACTAGGTATTACAACTGAAAATTATTTAGATTTTTTCTCAACGTTCTTAGAACAACAAAGAACACAAGGCAGAGAAGAATTTAAAAATCAAGCGGCAACAACTGAAGCATTAAGAAACTACACAGCAGAGTTAGACCAAGTAGCTAAAATCACAGGAATACAAAGAGAACAACTAAACGAGGCTGTACGAGCACAAAAATCAGATGCAGTGTTTTCAACTTTCTTACAAGGCTTAGAAAAAACTAGAGCAGATCAATTACAAATTTTTACAGCAGGGTTACATAATATAAATCCTGCTTTAGGCAGTGCAGTTAAAAATATTTTAGCCACAGGATTCCCGCTTGGACAATTTGAACAAACATTAGTAGGAACCACTGACGGCTTAATGGACAACATACTGGCTTTACGTGAAGGAAATATATCAACAGCACAATTTGCCAAATCTTTAGAACAGGGTGGTAACACATTCTTAAACAATTTTGATCCTGCTGTATTAAGAGCGGCAGGCAACGTAGGTGAAGTGGGTAATGCATTAATCGATGTCAGAGACAGATTTGGTGATTTAAATAAAATTATTCAAGACCAAAGCAGAGCCACAGATGCTTTAACAGGTCAAATTGGTATTACACAAGAAGGCTTTAGAGTTTTTAAAAGTCAAATTGAAGGATTACAAACAAACTTTTTACAAGTTGTAGGTCCAAGTATAGCATCAACATTAGGTGCAACTGATAAAACATTAACAAAAGTTGGCGGAGCATTAGAAGATTTTACAACCAACGCTCCTGCAACAATGGCCACAGCAGTAGCAGGTGCCCAACTATTAAAATACACAGCCAATTTTGCATCAGAAGTTGGCATAGTGGCGGCAGGTACAGCCATAGGAACTAAAGGTGTACTAGCAGGCCCATTAGGAAGAATAGGCGGAGCCCTAGGAGTTTTAGGTAGAGTAATAGCACCGATTGGTGCCATACTTGCCATTGGTTCATCAGCATCAATGCTTATGGACGACTCAGACAAGAACGACAAACAAGGAATTGGCGGATTAATTGGAGCAGGCATTGGCGGTGCACTTGGTGCCTTTGGTGGACCACTAGGTATTGCACTTGGAGCCACAGCAGGTAATTTTGTAGGTGGAATGATTGGTGCAGGACTGTCAAAAAGACAGTATGGTGGTTCATTGGCCGCAGGACAACCAGCACTAGTTGGTGAAAGAGGACCAGAATTATTCCTACCAACTCAATCTGGCAATGTAGAACCCATGCTTATTACTAAATCACCAACCGGAGTAAATGCATCAGTAACCAATCAAGGAGCAGATATGGGCAGAATGGAAGAAATATTTGGAAAACAAAATGTTACGTTTAAACAGTTTGCAGATATATCAAGTAAGATGGAAAAACATTTAAATACACTTGTTAGCATTAGTGCTAAAACAGAAAAAAATACGGAAAACAGCACAAGAAAACTTGCAAATTTGAACGGTTCTCTTGTATAATATAAACAATGACTTGGAAAAAATATTTTAAAGACGCAAATATGTCTCCCATAGCAGGAGATAGAAATCCACAATTTGCAAAAAGAAATTATTCATCTTATTTGCCTGATGTTTACACAGGACACCCTAACAGAATACAAAGGTACTTTCAATACGACCAAATGGATTCTGATTCTGAAGTAAATGCGGCACTAGATATTCTTGCAGAATTTTGTACACAGAGTAATAAAGAAAACGAAACACCGTTTGACATTGTGTTCAAAGGTGACGTTACAGATTCAGAAATAAAACTATTAAAAAAAGCATTACAACAATGGACAAAGTCTAACAAGTTTCAAAAAAGAGTTTTTAGAATTTTTAGAAACACATTAAAATACGGTGACTGTTTCTTTGTTAGAGATCCCGAAACAAACAGATTACTTTATATTGATCCTGCCAAAGTAGATAGAATCATTGTAAACGAATCAGAAGGCAAATTGCCAGAACAATATGTTGTAAGAGATATTAATCCTAATTTACAAAGATTGAGTGCAACGCAAATTACACCAAATCAAACGTATGGTGGCGGTGGAACAACGGGTGGCACGTACAATCAAAATTATGCAGGTGCAGGACAAGGCACTACAATGACAAACGCTAATATGGGCAGTGCAGGCGCAGGCGGTAGATTCTACAGAGCAATGAATCAATACAGTATTAATGCTGAACACGTGGTTCATATGTCAATGAGTGATGGTTTAGATAATTTATTTCCGTTTGGACAATCAGTGTTAGAACAAGTGTTCAAAGTTTACAAACAAAAAGAATTGCTTGAAGATGCAATTATTATTTACAGAGTACAAAGAGCACCTGAAAGAAGAGTGTTCTACATTGACGTAGGTAATATGCCTACACACTTGGCAATGCAATTTGTTGAACGAGTTAAAAATGAAATTAATCAAAGAAGAATTCCAAGCACATCAGGTGGTATGAACTATGTTGACGCCACTTACAATCCAATGAGTATCAATGAAGATTACTTCTTTCCACAAACTGCAGAAGGAAGAGGCTCTAAAGTAGACACACTTCCGGGTGGTACTAACTTGGGAGAGATTGATGATTTGAGATTCTTTACTAACAAACTTTTTAGAGGTTTAAGAATTCCAAGTTCTTATTTGCCAACTGGAGCAGACGATGGTGCACAACAATACAATGATGGAAGAGTTGGAACTGCGTACATACAAGAATTAAGATTTAACAAATACTGTGAAAGACTACAAAGAAATATAAGTCCAGTGTTTGATGAAGAATTTAAGTTATGGATAAAAAACAAAGGTTATTCAATGGACAATGCCTTGTTTGAAATAAAAATGAATCCACCACAGAATTTTGCACAATATAGACAAACAGAGATGGATCAACAAAGAGTTGGTACATTTGTACAAGTAGCAGAACTGCCTTATATGAGCAAAAGATTTGCTTTAAAAAGATATCTTGGTTTGACTGAAGAAGAAATGACAGAGAACGCAGGTGCATGGGCAGAAGAAAATGCAGTTGATCAAAAAACACCTACTAAAACTTCCCAATTAAGAACAGGCGGCGTAACACAGTCGGGTATAGCTAGTGATCTAGATAATTTTGAAGATCCACAGGCACCAGATGTTGCTGAACCACCAGCACAAACTCCAGGCGCAACACCAGGTCAACCACCAGTTCCGGGTACAACTACAGGCGGCGGTGGAGGCAGAACATAAAATAAATACAACGATGATATTAAAAGAATTTTTTACAGCAGGTGAACAAGGATTTGAACAGCAAAAGAACTACAATGCTGAAGACGACATTTCTGTATTAGATAAAGAAGATACTAGAAAAACAAGACTTACTCTCAAAGATATTAACAAAATGAGATTAGCTTCAGAACAGCACGAAGCAGAACAAAAAGAAGAAGCAATTTTTGTCCAGAAGATGTATGGACAACCAGCCACAGACGATAATTTAACATTATAATGAGCGATACAGCTTTTGTGTTAGGCAACGGTGAATCACGTAAGGGGATAAAAATATCTCATTTGCAAAAGAGCGGAAAAGTTTTCGCTTGTAATGGCGTGTACCGGACTGAAAGTCCAGACTTTTTAGTTGCTGTTGATCCAAAAATGATATTTGAAATTGGTGAAACTGATTATCCTAAAAAACATCAAGTGTGGAGCAACTTCAATCATCAATATAGCAAGAAGCCAACCATAATGGACCATATGAAATGGTTCAAACCCTCATTGGGTTGGAGCTCAGGCCCCACTGCTTTAAAGATGGCCGCAGATCAAAACTTATATAAAGTAATTTACATATTGGGCTTTGACTATCAAGGGCATCCAAGGGATCATAAGAATCACAGATTCGCATTTAACAACTTATTCAAAGACACACGAAACTATAAACGTTCTGTTGATGAAGCAACCTATTACGGCAACTGGATGAATCAAACCAAAAGAGTTATCCAAGATTATCCTCATATCAAATTTAAAAGAGTAGTTCCCAAAAATGCTTTCAAACCACACGACCTTGAATTCTTTAAAAACTTTAAACACGTACATATTGAAGATTTTTACGAAATATATAATGTACATATTGAAAATAACCAAAAATAGTCTTTTTTGGCCCAATTTGAAGCCGAAATACGCCGTTTGACGTAAATACTTCACTTATAAGAAACAAACCTTGCAAATAACACAAAGGAGCACGTGCAATGTCAAATAAATTTGAACAATTATTAGAATTGCTAATAAACGAAGAGACTGAAAAAGCAGAAGCTTTATTTCATGAAATCGTAGTAGAGAAGTCTAGAGACATCTACGAAGGATTAGCAGACGAAACAACTACAGAAGCGAAAGATGAAGCTAAAGTAGAAGAAACTGAAGCGTCAAAAGACGAAGCAGTTAAAGAAGAGACTAAAGAAGAGTCTAAAGATGAAGCAGTAGACGAAACTACTGAAGAGTCTAAGTCAGAAGAAAAAGTTGACGAAGTAGTAGAAATCGAAGACGAAAAAACTGACGAAGCAGAAACTAAAGAAGAAGAGTCAATCGAAGAAGTAGGTGGAGATGCAACTGACGAATTAGTCAAAGATATCGCCGCAGACGAAACAGGTGAAGCTGAACACGGCGCTATGGACATGGAAAAAGACATGGACGCAGATAACGGCGAAAACGGCGAAGAAGAAGGCACCGAAGAAAGAGTGGCTGATTTAGAAGATGCTTTAGACGAACTAAAAGCAGAATTCGAAAAAATGATGGGCGGCAAAGGCGATGAAGAAGGCGAAGAAATGGACAAAGAAGAGTCTATGGAACAGCCAATTGCTGATGCTAACGCTGATCTCTCAATGGAAGCAATGCATAAAGATAAGAAAGGCGAAATGAAAAAAGAAGCAGTAAAAGAATACAAGATTTCTAAAACTGCAGACAACGCCGATCATTCTGATAAAGTAGCTTCTCCAGTTGGAACTAAAGGTGGTGCAGAAATGAAAACTACTAGAGGATCTAACATAGCTAAAGGCGGCGCTGACGAAAAAGGCAGAGCGGCACCAACAGCAGAGAAAATGGGAGAATTTGAAAACGCACCGGGTAAAGACAAAGCAACATCTTTCAAAAAAGAGATGAAGCCTAATACAGCGGACGGATCAGAAAAATCAGCAAAATCAATTTTAGGCGGCAAGTAAGCTACCAATATTGATTTAACCATTAGGAGAATCGGATGTCATCACTATATCTAAGAGAACATTTAACCTATGATCAGGCCAGAGTAGAGGTCTTGCACGAAGGCAAAGACGGCAAGGATTTGTACATGAAGGGAATCTGTATTCAAGGTGGAATCAAGAACGCTAATCAAAGAGTTTATCCTGTTAACGAAATACAAACAGCAGTAAAAACTTTAAATGATCAGATCAGTTCTGGTTATTCAGTTCTTGGAGAAGTAGATCACCCCGATGATTTAAAAATTAATTTGGACCGAGTGTCACACATGATTACCGAGATGTGGATGGACGGTCCAAATGGATACGGCAAAATGAAAATTTTGCCAACACCAATGGGTCAACTTGTCAGAACAATGTTGGAATCAGGTGTGAAACTTGGAGTTAGCTCTAGAGGAAGTGGAAACATTTCTGAATACGGCGGCGGACAAGTATCAGACTTTGAGATCATCACTGTAGATGTTGTGGCCCAACCTTCGGCACCAGGGGCTTACCCAACACCAATTTACGAACACTTGATGAACTCAAGAGGCGGAAATAAGGCATTGGGCATGGCGGCTGAAGTTAGAAATGACAAAAAAGCTCAAAGGTATCTTAAAGATGCAATAACCAACGTAATAAAAGGACTAAAATAATGATCGACGCAATATCAAAACTAGTTGAGTCAGGTGTTATTGGAGAAGAAACAAAAGTTTCAATCGAAGAAGCATGGAACTCGCAAGTTAAGGAAAACAGAGATCAAGTGACTGCTGAACTCAGAGAAGAGTTTGCTAAAAGGTACGAACATGATAAAGGAAACATGGTCGAAGCTATTGATACAATGATGACTACCAAGTTATCAGAAGAAATCAGCAAATTTGTAGAGGACAGAAAAGCACTTGCACAAGAAAAAATTGCTTACAAAGAAAACGTAGGCAAACACGCAGGCAAATTAGAAGAGTTTGTATTAAGCAAACTTAACGGAGAATTGTCTGAATTACACACTGACAGAAAAGGTGTTCACGAAAACTTTAAAAAATTAGAAGAGTTTGTAGTAAAAGCTCTTGCTACAGAAATTAAAGAATTTGCTGAAGACAAAAAAGGTGTTGTAGAAACAAAAGTCAAACTAGTGAAAGAAGCTAAAGTACAATTGGCAAAACTAAAAGAAACTTTCATTAAGAGATCTGCTAAAGTTGTAGAAGGTGCAGTTACCAAAAAATTAGGTCAAGAAATTGATCAATTAAAAGAAGATATTGGTAATGCAAGAGAAATTAACTTTGGTAAGAAAATATTCGAAGCATTTGCTTCAGAGTACCAAGCTTCATACTTGAATGAGAAGTCGGAAACGTCTAAACTCATGAAAGTTGTTGACGAAGCTACTTTGAAACTTAAAGATGCTGAGAAATCCATCGAAGAGAAAAAAGCGGTGATTGAATCTAAGGAACAAGAAATTGCTAGAACCAAAGATTTGATGGAACGTAAGGAAACGATGGCTGAGATGCTCAAACCATTGAGCAATGAGAAGGCAGAAGTTATGTCACAACTGTTAGAATCAGTTCAAACAGTGAAACTAAAATCTGCTTATGACAAGTATCTTCCTGCAGTTATGGATGACAAACCAGTTGCACAGGCTAAGAAAATTATTTCTGAGTCTTCAGGCGACAAAGCGGATGTCAGACAGACTAGAGGAGATGCAGATATAAACAGTATCCGTAAATTAGCGGGTATATAAACAACTAAAGGGGAAACGAATAATGAGTGAATTATTTGAATCAAAATGGGGCGAAACAAAAGCCGCATTAACTGAAGGTTTAGTAGGCAACAAGAAAAAGACAATGGACGTTGTGTTAGAAAACACAAAAAGACATTTGTCTGAACAAGCTACTGCAGGTGCGACATCTGCCGGTAACGTTGCAACATTAAACCGTGTGATCCTTCCAGTAATTAGACGGGTAATGCCGACTGTTATTGCGAACGAGATTGTTGGTGTACAACCAATGTCTGGTCCAGTAGGACAGATCCACACATTAAGAATAAGATATGCTGATACAGTGGCGTCAAACGCGACAGCTGGTGAAGAAGCATTATCTCCATTCAAGATTGCGAAAGCATACTCTGGTAACACCAACAACACAACTCCTAAAGCGGCTTCAACAGCATCTTTAGAAGGTACTGCTGGTAAAAGATTATCAATCCAAATCTTGAAACAACCTGTTGAAGCTAAATCAAGAAAACTATCAGCTAGATGGACTTTTGAAGCGGCTCAAGATGCACAAGCACAACAAGGTATCGATGTAGAAGCAGAAATTATGGCGGCATTAGCCCAAGAAATTACTGCTGAGATCGACCAAGAAATCATTGGTTCTTTAAGAACATTGGCTGGAACGGCTAGTGAGTCTTTTGACCAATCGGCTGTGTCAGGTACTGCAACATTCGTGGGTGATGAACACGCGG